>Ga0256847_1000192_pt1 | contig 42492 bp, 35 predicted proteins | sample TeddybearmetaG_FD_189099 | JGI IMG/M metagenome (GOLD analysis project Ga0256847, IMG submission 189099) | Hydrothermal vent microbial communities from East Pacific Rise, Pacific Ocean - Teddybear | ecosystem: Environmental > Aquatic > Marine > Hydrothermal vents | place: Pacific Ocean: East...
TAGAACATTATGAATATTATTGAATTCTTATTAATAATGAAGTATTTACTTTCAAACTAATATTGTCGCTCGCCGCGACTGGCTTTGCTTACCCAACGCTAACGCGTTCATTCCCTTATCACCTATCGGTGCTACATCTGCGATGATCGGTCATTCCTCTCCTTGATGAGAAAACGAAACAAACCTGCCTGCCGGCAGGCAGGAGAATCAAGCCGCTAAAATGGCTATGCTTCTAATGCAGCTCTTTTATCCACCCACCGGCTTACGCGTTCCTTCCCTTATCAGCTATCGCTGATACATCTTCGATGGTCGGTCAGTCCCCCACAGTTTAGCGGCACTGCTATACTTTTTTTTATTTAGTGTCTTCGACAACTGAGGCAAATCATGGGAAACTTCAGTATAGTTTTTAGCATTGTCATCCCGCAGTGGAACAATGTCATCCTGACCGCAGTCGAAGGAAGACAATGCCTGCCGGCTGGTAGGCGTGCTATTATTGCAGTAATTTCGACCGAAGTGGAGAAATCTAGCTCTTGATGTAATAAAATGGTGGATTTCTCCACTTCGGTCGAAATTAAAGTAAAGGTTTACTCCTTGATTCTTCGACTCCGATGAATCTTCGCTATCTATGACAAGTATTGTAAAGTACATTATTCCAATACTTTACATAAATGTATTTATGATATATGAATAATTTTTTAAGTTTTAATTCATAATTTGTTTTCAATTGAGCCTCGCCTCGCCGGCTGGGCGTTCTATTTTTTTCTTGATAAAAATACAGAACCAAAAAAAATCAAGGGACTGACTGATCACCATAGGTGTGCTAGTGAAACTAGCAAAAGAAGGAACGCGTTAGCGGCGGGAGGATAAATAATTGTAAACGCCTGTTAAATGCCACCCGTCGCTTACGCGTTCCTTCACTTGAAAGCTATCGCTTCCACATCTTCAATGCTCGTTCAGTCCCCCACTGTTTAGCGACAGGCAAACCCGCCTTAATTAACATGGCTCAGGCAATTTAATTGATCATGTACTCTTGTCATTACTTTAATTTTAAAGCAGCATGGCGCTTTTTGGAGCTCAGAATGACAAGGAGTGCCCGACTGCGCTGGCGCTTCGCTATCTATGACAAGTTTTTAAGTTACATGTATTCAGTGTATTATATATTAATAAAATATATAATGTAAATACAATTCATATATTAACCCACTTGTCATTACTTTAATTTTATAGCAGCAAAGCGCTATTTGGGGCTCAAGATGACAAGGAGCCTATTTTCTTGAGGAAGTGCAATTTGTGATACACACGATTAATATTGGCTCCTAAAAATTAGATGTTTTACTATTATGCCTTATGTCTACTAAAAGCAGAATTTGATTTCACCTCAACTTTTGGCTTGTGCATATTTCCCAACACCTCTCCAGTCACTATAAGATACTGCGCTGTCATATAAGTAACCATAACTGTAATCTGCGCATATGGAAAATCACTGCCAAATTTATTAAAACCCAATAAGGCATCTGAAACAATAAAAAGACAAACACCTGTAAATAGAATGCTATATCCTCTAAGTTTTGGATGTCTCAAATAGGCAAAAATGGCCATAGTGACTATAGCAATCGTGTAAATCGCGACTGCCCATTGTAATTCTCCTAACCCATTCCATAAAAAAGCCAAAGCGGATAAACCCACTAATCCCGATATTGCTGGCACTATATAATCTTTACTCTTAGCAATACGTCTTTTTTTATTAAAAGCTGAAGTGTAACAAATCTGCATAATTAAAAAACAAATCAAGCCCACCATAAACATGTCATCTGTTCCAAAAAGCATGAAACAATCTCCAAGAAGGGCAAATATCAATCCTGTAATAAAGGCATGATTTTGCCTTTTTTCTTCAAAGATATAGAACCCAATCAACCCAGCCAGAATCATTGGTTTGCTGACTATATGATAAGTAGGAACCACAGTAAGCCCAAGAATCTCTAATATCATTAAAATGATAAAGATGATTGTGAATTTAGGAAATGTTTTAATCGAATCCATGAGGGGTAGAGATTGGAGAGATTGAAAAAGATTGAAAAAGATTGAAGAGATTGGAAAGAATTGAAAGATTGGAGAGATTGGACAGATATTTTTAATCTCTTCAATCTTTCAAATTTCTTCAATCTCTAACTGTCGCCGCCTTTCATTTTTTCGGCATTTTCTGCAACTTGAAGAGCTTGAATAATATCATCGATCTGACCTTGTATAATTTTGTCCAAACTATACAATGTCAAATTGATACGGTGATCTGTCATCCTGTTTTGAGGATAATTGTATGTTCTTATTTTATCAGATCTATCTCCAGAACCGACTAAAGATTTCCTTTGACTCTTTTGTTCTTGATAGACTTTTTCTTTTTGGACTAGTCTGACTTTTTGATACAATCTTTGGAGCGCTATGTCTCTGTTTTTGTGTTGAGATCTACTGTCAGTACTTTCAGCTGCGATACCTGTAGGAATATGGGTGAATCGAACTCCAGATTCCGTTTTATTTACGTGCTGACCTCCCGCTCCACTCGCTCTGAATGTATCGGTCTTCAGATCATCTTTTTTAATGTCTAATTCTTCTTCTTCGTATTTTGGGATGACAGCAACTGTTGCTGCTGACGTATGCACCCTTCCTTGACTTTCTGTTTTAGGAACACGTTGTACTCTATGCGCTCCGGACTCAAATTTTAATTTTCCGTAGACCTCTTGACCAGTTACTTCGAGGACAATTTTATTGTAACCCCCAACCTGGTTTTCATTTTCATCAATCAACTCTACTTTCCAACCTTGGGTTTCGAAATATTTAGAATACATTTTCAATAAATCACCAGCAAAAATACTCGCTTCGTCTCCGCCAGTTCCAGATCTAATTTCGAAGATTACATCTTTACTATCTTCTGGATCTTTTGGAATGAGCAAAACTTTTATTTCTTCTAGTAACTCATCTCTTTTCGGAAGCAATTCATCCAATTCCATTTTGGCCATCTCCTTCATCTCAAGATCGGAATCCTTTTGCATCTCTTGTGCATTATTAATGTTGGACAATACATTCATATATTCATCCGACTTCTGCACTATTCCTTCCAGACTTTTATACTCCTTACTTACTTTGGTAAATAGTTTTTGATCAGAACTTACTTCTGGGTCAGACATTCGCTCAAGTAGGTAATGATATCGCTCTTTTATCGCTTGTAATTTTTCGATCATTTTCTCTCCTTCTTTTTCTATGGCGCAAAAATACCAAATTAGTCCTCATCAGAGGGAAATGTGTAATTTTTTTAATGTCGATGAATTACTGAACTGTTAGAATCGACAAATACCTTTAAATATTTCTGATTTCTGAAACTAAGGGACACTTCTCGATTTTAAGTGATGAGCAAATAATTTTGAAAAAACATTCAGCAATTGGGTAATGAATTTTTCATCCACACACTAGTAGGTGTAAATCATGTTTTTTTGGCGTATCCTGAAAAGCCTAATTTAAAAAGAGTAAGGAGTTTAAATAATTTTTATGAAAAAGTTTATGTTTTTGTTTGCTGTGTTAGTTATAGGTTTTACAAGTTGTATGAACGAAGAAGGCAACGTATTTGATGATTATAATATGAATGATGTTGAAGTTCAACTGGATGAAGTGACAGTGGAAATTATCAGTCTTTCCAAATCATTTATTAAAAAACAAGGAAAGGCAGATGAACGATTAAGTCCATATGCAACTTTCATGGCTATTGATAGAGGAGTTTATTATGAATCTGTTATTGGGGGGGCAAATGAGGAACAATCTACCTATGACGCTGTAAATGCCTCAATTGATGCGTATCAAGATTGGAGCGGAGGAGGAATTACACCACCTAATCCGACAGGTGATGTAAGTTTGTCGGCGAATCCATTGGATTTTGTTGGGAAATTGCATGTTGAGATTTTGGATTATGTAATCAAAGAGCCTACGGGTATTTTTAAAAATGGGAATGAAACTGATTTCACTGCTACCTTGGCTTACTGTAATTCTGTATTCAACCAAAATGGACTTTCATCCTACATTGGTAATGCATCAAGTCTGGAGCAGGCAGTTTCTTCAGGAACGAATACAGTTCAAAATGCAAATCATTTGCTTTCTAGTCTAGTCACTGGCCAAAGCAATGCTGAAATAGCGTTGAAAAACTATTTCCTTGCAACAGAAAGTTCTCAGAATGTTGAAGATTTTGTGGATTACTCTGTTCAAGCAGAAATGTTAGTCATTGGGTCACAGCAATACAGTCCAGCGCAGAAAAATTACCTTCTAGGTAACATGGCGACTGCTCGTCACGATATACATTACTGGGGCTCCTGATCAAAAAACGAATAGTGCTTAGGAACGACCACTTGTTGTTTTTAATCAGTAAGCATATTACCATCATTCGATTTGATTTATCTTATTGAGTGATGGTTTTTATTTTCCAATACTTTATGGTTAGGAAATTTCTATTAATTTAAGTTTGAATATTTCATTAGGTGCTAATTGTGCTAAATCACAAATAGCTTCCTCAGTAAGTTGCAATATTCTTAGATAACCGCCAGTAGTTTGTGTATCGCGCATCAGGCATATTACATCTCCTGAAGGAGTCAGTTGAACTGTACCAGGCAGGGTACCAGATGAAAGCATTGAGTATGAATGAGCTAAGTCAATTGAATGTTTTACCCGATAGGCCATTCTATTACTGCTTGGCAAAATGGTATAATTTCCGGCTAGGAGTTGATTTTTTTGTGCTGCATTAAGTATAGAGAATTCGGGACCTTTTGATACGTTTAAAATGGAATTTCCTACAATGCGATTTAAAGAAAAAGAAGTTACCGATACTTCAGAATAAGGCTTATAATTAAGTTGGTCACCTTTTGCCATCGGTTTCAATATTCCTGCTGTTAAGCAAGTAGACCTGCTTCCAAAAACAACATCACTTTGGATTCCTCCTTTCACAGCAATATAAAATCTGCATCCTTTTTCTACTCTCCCGAATGAAAGTGTGTCTTCAGCAATTACTTGGATAGCACCTGAATGATCAATAATCTTATCGTTAAGATATACTGTAATTGCTGCTCCCTTGATAGCTATAAAAGTTGGCTCATGGAATTTTATGGTTGGCCCTTCAAACGTACACTCTAGTAATGCATCATTTTCACTATTTTCCAGTGTCAGATTGGCCAATTTAGCGCTTTGGGCATCCATTGGACCAGAAATAGGAATTCCCAAATGAGCACCTGAAAATCTTCCTGCGTCTTGCACTGTAGTGTAAATGCCTGCTTTGAGAAAGGTTAACAATAGTAATATTTAGATTAGCTTAAAAATAAATTTAGATGAATGTAAAAAAAAGTAGACTTCTACTTTAAATCATTCGCTTTTGACAATTAAATGTAAGTATTTTTGGCACAGTTAATAAATAAATCAAAGAAACTATGAGTATTGTCGAAATGAGAGTTCCAACTATAGGAGAGTCAATTACGGAAGTAACACTTTCTCAATGGCTAAAAGCAAATGGAGAATATGTGAAGTTGGATGAGCCTATCTGTGAATTTGAATCAGATAAGGCTACTTTAGAATTTCCAGCTGAGGCAGAGGGTAAGCTCATTCATGTAGCTGCGGAAGATGAAGATTTAGAGATAGGCGCATTAGTTGCCAAAATCGATACTAGTTTCGCTGCTCCTGCAAGCGATGATAAACCAAAAGAAGAAATCAAAGCTGAAGCAACAGAGCCTGCACCAAGTGCTCAAGCACAACCAGCATCTAGCAATTATGCAACAGGTCATCCATCTCCAGCAGCGGCAAAAATATTAAGAGATGGAAATGTAGACTCAACCTCTGTGAGTGGAAGTGGCAAAGATGGTCGAATCACAAAAGAAGATGCTCAAAAAGCAGTGCAGGAAAAGCCAGCTCCAACGCCAACAAAAGAAGTAACTGCTACAGAAGCTCCAGCTAGCGTTACAGTAGCACCATTCAGCAGAAATACTCGCTCAGAAAAGATGAGCCGAATGAGAAGAACAATTGCAACTAGATTGGTTTCTGCTAAAAATACAACTGCGATGTTGACCACTTTCAATGAAGTGGACTTGTCAGAAGTAATGAAGCTCAGAAAGAAATATCAGGAAAAATTTGTGGAGAAGCATGGAGTGAAGTTGGGTTTTATGTCTCTCTTCGCAAAAGCTTGTGCCAATGTATTGATGGAAATGCCAGATGTGAATGCCATGATTGACGGCAATAATATTATATTCAATGATTTTGTGGATATTTCGATTGCGATTAGTACACCAAACGGTCTCGTGGTGCCTCCTGTCAAAAATGTAGAGTCATTAGATTTTCATGAAATAGAATTGGCTATAAAAGGATTAGCAGGAAAGGCAAGAGGTGGTACTTTGACGCTCGATGAGATGAAAGGCGGCACATTCACTATTACTAATGGAGGAGTATTCGGATCACTATTAAGTACCCCAATTATCAATGAACCTCAGTCTGCTATCCTAGGTATGCATACCATCAAAGAAAGACCTGTAGCTATAAATGGGCAAGTGGAAATCAGACCTATGATGTATCTGGCATTGTCATATGATCATAGAGTTATTGATGGGAGCACCTCTGTGACTTTCCTTGTGAAGGTGAAAGAGCAGTTGGAAGATCCTGTTACTTTGTTGATGAATATTTAGAAATTAGTTGTTGAGTTATAGAGTTGAAGAGTTATTGAGTTGGTGAGTGTCTCATTATCTATGATTTATGGGAAAAGTTATTAGATTGTCAACATTTTAACTTTGTGTAATCTTTGTGACACCTTTGAGTTCCTTGTTGTTAAAATACACCTAATTAGATTTTAAAGATCATTCATTTTTATTTTCAATGTAGACTTGGCAAGATATAAGGTTGGCAACTTTACTAGCAAGATTTCTCCACAAGGTCGAAATTGGAGGGTCATTTGCATTGTCGATCCTTCCGCTACGGTCAGGATGACAATACTTGGAATGGCAATCAGAGATGTTTTTTTACTATAATAATTATTCATTCGCCAAGGTCAGGTTGATAACAAAGTTAGAACAAACAATAAGTGATGGTTTTAGTCTCTAATTTTGATGACGTTCAGCCGTTACAAATCAAATATTATTAAATACAATCGATACTCCTTGTCATCTTGAGCGAAGCGTCAGCGAAGTCGAAAGATCATGGAGTATAGCTTTTATTAATTTCGACCGAAGTGGAGAAATCTACCATGTCGTCATTCTATAATTATTAAAAATTAATTCAGAATGACATTGTTCGACCTCACTTGGAATGACAATGTCAAAAATTCAATGTGTGATACACACTCGCCATTATAGAAATTAAGACTTAGTTATATTTTTTATCTATATTAGCAATAGATCAACCAGCTTATCAGTTTTGACCAGACTACTATTGACTATTACATTTGCGATTGCGTTTTTACAAAATCCTATTTATTCTCAGTATGATTTTGATATCAACAATATCCCAGATTCGCTTAGCACAAAAGCTAATAGCGTAATCAGGCATAGTCATGTCAACCTTGATATATACAATGATAAAATGGTGTACACTTATGACTATGCCATTACAGCAATAAATAAAAAGCATGAAAACAAACTGTTATTTATAGAAAGCTTTAGCAAAAATGAAAGTAAAGTCAAGGATGTAAAGATCAATATTTATGATGCTGATGGTCAATTAATCAAAAAAATTAAGAACAAAGAAATTAAAGATTATGGTCTTCAGAATATAGAATTTGCCGATGATACTCGATCCTTGATTTACGACTATAGTTCACCTGTCTTTCCTATCACAATGCATGTCACCTATACCCATGAGATTGAGTCACCCTACTATATCAAAAAGTGGTATCCTATTCCTGATTTTAGACAGGCTCTTGAAGTAGCAACCATAAGAATATCTGACCATGCTGGCGAAAGTTTTGATTTTCAAGCATACGATCTTCCAGAGCCAATCGAGCAAAGTGCTTCGACATTATATTATGAATTTAAACAGCAAAAGGCATTTACTAAAGAGAAGTACATGCCTTCAAGATGGGAATCTCTACCAAGATTAGAGATGTCACTTAAGAGACTCAAATATTTTGATCATGTAGGTACGGTTAATAATTGGTCAGAATTTGGAGCATGGGTATACAAAGAAATGTTCTTGCCAAAGCAAGATTTGGATTATAATCAACTGAAAAAGGAAACGTCTCAATTCATAAATGATGAAGATAGTGATCTGGCAAAAGCTAGAAAGCTATATGAATACATTCAGGAAACTACTAGATATGTTCTTATATCACTAAAGGACGGTGGATGGTCTCCATTGTCTGTGGGGACAGTTCATGATAGGAAATATGGAGATTGTAAAGCGTTGTCATTTTATTATAATACACTTTGCAAAGCTAATGGAATTGATGCTACCCTGGCTCTGGTGAATGCAGGCGAAAGTAAACGAAGTGCAAAAGAAGACTTCTACAGTACATCTCAATTCAATCATGTCATATCTAAGTTAGAGATAGAAGATCAAACTTATTGGGTAGACTGCACTTCAAAAGTGAATCCTTTCAACTTTTTAGGCGGATTTACCGATGATCGCAATGTGCTCTTATTCAATGAAGAAAAAGGAACTATAGTCAAAACACCAATATATAAAGAGATTCATAAGACCAATACATCGATGACTTATTCAATGGAAGGCGAATTGGAAGCGAATATCCAAATGGAAACTGAAGGAGTTGGGATTACCAGTAAATTGTACAGAGTACCGGCAATGTCTAACCAAGAAATGGCATCTTACCAAAAGGAGTTGTTGTCAAAATATACAAATCCAATAATTAGTGACTACTCCTATGAATTTGATACTGCTAACCTTAATTTTAAAGAAAATATTAAATTCTTATGCCATAATGCCGGTGAAAGATTAGGGGATTATTATAAAATTGAAATCAATAGAAATGAGTTGGAATATCCCAAATTAAAAAGGGATAAAAACAGGGTTTGGCCAGTACAATTTTTAAGGAATAAAACATATGAGGCTACAACTAAGGTCAATCATGACCTGTCGCTGGTGCCCATAATAGAAGATGATGTAGTGCTAGATTCAGAATTTGGTAAATATACATTTTCAACAATTCCATCAGCAGGCGAAATATTAATAAAAAGAAGCTTAACTATCAATAAAGCTATATATGATCCAGAGCGATACAATGAACTAAAATCATTCTTTGATAAAATTAGGAAAGTAGAAAAAAGGGCCATCTTATTATCATCAAAGTCATGAAAATCAACACTAAAACTATATGAAAAATCAAACTAATTCTTTTCGAATGCCTCTCCTGTTTTTAATAGTACTTCTTATAATCAGTACTACACAGGCACAAAAATTTGGAGACATTGATATGGATAGACTACAGGAAGAATCCCATTCTAAATTTCCCGATGCTAGTCATGCATACATAATCAAAAATTGTCTTGTAAGATATGATTTAGAGTCTCGTTCTGCAAGAATAATTACAGAACGCCATTATCGAATCAAGATCTATAATGATGAGGGCGTAGATGAAGCTAATGTTGTAGTTTACATTCAACGGAATAAGAAAGATCAAGAAGCAATAAAAGGTGTCAAGGCTGAATGCTATAATTTTGTGGACGGGAAGAAAGAAAAAACTAAACTATCTAAAAAAGAGATATTCAAAGAGGAGGTGGATGAAAATTGGACAAAGGTCTCTTTTGCTATTCCAAATGCTAGAGCAGGATCAATTATTGAATTTAAATACAATATAAATTCCCCATTTTTATATTCATTTCCAAGGCATTATTTTCAAGAAGATGTGCCCGTAGATTTTTCTGAACTAATAGTGAATGTTCCAAATTATTTTTCTATGGCTCCAACTGCCACAGGAGTAATAGGACTAAATCGTAAACAAGAGGATAAAACATCTTTTGGAGCTAATGTAACACAATTCACTTTTGATGCTTCGGACATACCGGGTATAGAAGATGACAAATATGTATTGGATATAAATGACTATAGATCTTCACTCAAATTTGAGTTAAGATCGACCAGTTTTCCTGGGCAACAAGTAAAAAGCTATACCAAGGACTGGAATTCCATCTGTGAAAATTTAATGGATTCTAGATATTTTGGAGATGCGATGGATAAAAAAGTGAAGCCAGCAAAGGAATTTTTAGATGAAATTGCGTCATTAGGCGAGAAAGAAAAACTGAGTAAAATTGTTGACTTTATTAATACAAATATTACATGGGATAAAAAATTAAGTAGATATGGTACTGATAATTATAAAAAATTATTCGAAGCTAAAAAAGGAGATGTTGCTGAAATCAATTTACTCTTAATTAATTTATGTAGAAAAGCTGGACTGAAGGCATATCCTATATTGACTAAGTATAGATTTTCTGGCGTGTTGAACACATCATATCCTAGTCTAACAGAATTAAATTATGTTTTTGCATTGGTAGAAGTAGATGGGGAACAATTGACTGTGGATGCTTCATCGACTTATTTTGAACCTGGAAGTCTTCCTCTCAGAGCATTAAACATTGAAGGAATCCTAATAAGGAATGAAACAAATCAAATCATTCAGTTGACAAATACAAATCTCAATTATAATAGAGTTGCAGGACATTACACCATTAATTTGGATGAAAATCGATTGGAGGGTAGTGGGAAATCGACTGTGAAGGGTTATGCAGCTGTAAAAGCCAGAAAAAAGTTGAAGGAAGAAGATGATGATGAAGATCAACAAGACTTGATAAAAGAATTTGATGAAGATGGGGACGAAGAAGATGAAGAGCAGGAAGATATATATGAATATTCAGAAACGGATGGCTATGAGAATAAGTATGGTCGTATCAGCAGTAAATTTGATGCGCAACTGTACACCCCTTTGGAAAGGATAGGAGATGAGTTGTATTTAAATGCCTTTGTGACAATGGAGTTTGATGAAAATCCATTTTTGAATGAAGTTAGAGAATATCCAGCTTTCTTTAATTCTAAACATTATTTAAATCATGTATCAATTGTCGAAATTCCAGATGGATATGTCGTCAAATCAAAACCTGAAAACATGGCATTAAAAATGATCAATGATAAAGGCATATTTTCATATGTTATTAATGAATTAGACGGTAAAATTTCAGTTAATATAATGTTTAAAATTGACAATGATATTTTTTTAGCAAATGAATATGCCTCTCTTTATGAGTTTTTCAATAAAACTATGATTAAACAAAAGGAAAAAATTATTTTAGTCAAAGAATAGACTTTAACTAAATTTTCTCAGTAAATAATATATTGATATTAAATTATTTTTTATTTGATAGGTGTATTTTTTGAATTTGTAATATGGTGATAAAGTTGAGTTATTTTAAATTTCATAAACTTGGGATGAGATTTGTATATTTATGGTGGATAGGCAGCGTAGATCAATAAGTATCTATTTTTTTTAGTCGTGTATAGTCGTTTATTATCTGAATATGTACGGATAGGAGTAGGATTTAGGGGTGTTATATAAGGTTTTGAAAATTAAATACTTGCGAAATATTGACGTTATTTTTATAAGTGGATTTTATGGAAGTTACTACAGGAAAGGTGGGTATATAACATAGTTGTAGGTAATTATCGAAAAATAGTATGAGCGAACAAATGATTGGAATATTAGGAGGGTTAATCGGTTCTGTACTAACCGTTATAGCGACAAAGATTATTGATTTGATTCAAAAAAAGAATGAATATACTTATGACCTCAAAAAACAATTTTTCAGTAAGAAACTTCAAGCAGCTGAAGCAACCATAATGCAATACTCCCTTTTCTCAGATGCATTAAATCAATTAATAATTCTATTTGGCAGATACAAGGAAAGTGATACTAACTTCGGAGAGAATTTAAATGACAATCTTCAAAAGCAAATTGATGAAAAGATTGCACTTGCGAATAATTCATCATTAGCACTTTCTAGTTCAATAGCACTATACTTCGACTTAACCTCGAACTATACCGCAAATGACATTCTAAAAAGTTTTTATGACAGCTTCAATATGCTTGCCCCATACTCTGAAAATGTAGAAGTGACCCATCAGCAATATTTGAAATTCATCGGAACTGACCAAGAAAACGAAGCATACAAAATATATCAAAATGCTGAAAACATGTTGGGGGATGCTATGAAGAACACGGGTGAATTATACAAAGAATTTGATGTTGAGTTGAGAAATCAAATTGCCCAAATTAGAACGGAGATGAAAAAGTATGAATAAAACTACCTACAACACCGTGTATAGTTAATGGCGGTTTTGTACTTAATTTCAATCATTTAGCATTTAACAAACCCAGTACTAAACTGAAAATTAAGTGCTTTCTAATCCGCCACTAACCATACACAAAACGTTAGTGATAATTAAAAAATGAACAGTAGAATCAGAGTAATAGCAATCATGGCTTTTCTCATGGCAATCATAGGCTGCTCCGAATCTGACAACGAAGTTTTTATTAGATCAGGGTGCCTAGTTAATCCACAAGAAATAATGATCGTTGCGGACCTGTTTCGAGATTAACAGATCCGGTAGAAATAGAAATTGAATTATTCCAGATAATTTTATTTGAAGTAACTTTTGTCAACAAAAGACAAGACTTCATCTAAAATACCGAGTGTATGGTGTATGGCGAATTTTATTTAAAAAGTAAAATTAATATTATGATCAAGGTAACAAGTTATCTGTTATTAATTACCGTTCTTCTAACTGCTGTAACGGCCCAATCACAGAATATTGATAAAGATTATTTTTATGAACTAAAGGCTACCTAGCTGACGTTATTTAAAAAATGGAAAGAAACAAAGAGTTAAGATCTTAGGAATCTTTCTTTTCATAAAGTTTCTTCATCCAACGCTCTCTATTAGAGTCTTCAGCAGATTCTTTTCCTTCCATTCTCCAGGAATGGGCATAGGGGCTATCAGCAGGAGCCGTATGAATGGTTACTCCTTCAAAAAATGTATTTGCCCAATTTGATGCATCCAAATAGAACTTAGAGAGGGGCCGGTCAAGATCTCTGTAATCCACAAAATTAAATCCTGTAAAGTCGGTTAATTCGCCATTAAGAAATTCACAACTTATGTCACAACGAGCCGAAGGGAAGATCATTCCATTGGCACCTTTGAGTCGAAGGTAATTTCCTAAACCATCAGTGAAATCGGTACCACAACGCTCATAATGAGTAAGATTTGCAACACGGCAAAAATAGACTTCAATAAAACTGATGCTGCAATACTTAAACAACAACTGAAAGCAAACAATGAGAATACTGCACTTAATAATCCAACTCTCGAATATGGAGAAATAACTGTCAAGTTGAAGGGAAGTAAAAATCACAAATTGGCAAGATATACCACTCAAATCCGAAATAAATTGGATAATAGCACAGTCTATAATTCAATCTATTATCTAACAGGCAATTCTTATACTTTAGTTATTTATGAATTCTCTGAAGATGAAGATTCAATTGAAAAATATTTATGGACAACAAAAACATGATAGCCGAAAGATAATAATAGATCAGAAGTAATAGCTCCTTCGTCGCTACTATTATTATCATCATCCGTTATGAGATTGAATTCGATATTGAACTGAGTTATTATTTTGATTATAGGTTTGTATTGACTATTATTTCTACTTATTCATATCTATCATCTTTCAGTAAGCTAATATTTCATTGCAGGCAGGATTCCTTTTTTGTGATTCTATGGGCTTCGATCTTGCTTAATGAAAACTACAACGTTACAGCTAAGATCACGGTGCCGGAGGAGGGAGCAGAAGGGATGATCGTGACTGCCGGAGGTCGTTTTTGTTTATTCTCGCCAAACTGACCCCCCAATTCTCGCCAAGCTGACCCCCCTTAGAAGAAGTTAGAAAAGAGTGGAAAAACCATGGTCAAGAGTCTATATATAAAAAATAGACAAATGGCTTACAAACCCACTCGCATGGATACAATTCAAAGAATCATAAACTTACATACTGAAGGTTTTTCAATTAAGAGAATTGGACGTACAATCGGAGTGTCAAAGAATACGGTCAAAAAGTATTTACGCCGTTACAATCTTGAGAAAGAAGGATTATCAAAGGATAGCCAGGATAAATCATCAGTGGCTCTTCTAGGGATTAAACATCAGCAAGAAATTGAGAGGGATAGTAGACTGCAAGTAAAATTATCCTCAATTGTCAAAGAACTAAAACGAGTTGGAGTTACCCGTCATTTATTGTGGGAGGAATACAAGGTCAAAGATCCGGAAGGGTATAGTTACAGTCGCTTCTGCAAAATGGTAAAATCCTTCAAAGCTCAACAAGATGTAACTCTACGCTTGGACCATAAGAACGGTTATACACTCACTGTTGATTTTGCTGGAAAGAAACTTTCTTGGATAAATAGGAATACATTTGAATTCCATTACAACTTTAACTTTAAATTCCTTATTCAATTCAGGTGCTTTTTTCAAAGCCAGGACTATATCTTAATCTTTGATATTTCCTGATTGATCATCAAAAAATGTTATTTTCTACCAAGCCTAAACTTAATAATTTCTCTTCATTAGAAAGTCAATATTTCTTTCAACTACTTCAGTTATAACGATATCTGGTTTTTCAAGTTCAATTACACTTCTATCAAACGGTGTTATCCAAATAAATACTGTTTCATAGAATGATTCTTTAATAAACTGAATCATTGATGTACAAAATGAATCTCGAAATATTAAAACTTTCAATTTTTTATTTTCTTCAGATTTCCGGTATCTGATTTCGTAGTCTTTTGGCTTTCGTTTAAAATTGTTAGGTACATTTAATGACTTTTCTGCCAGTTGGCAATTTGATTCAAATTTTGCTGATAATAAAATAGATTCCTCTTTAATATTAATTTCCATCAATTTTGACAGATCTTCTTGATGATTAAAATGCGTATCAATTTTATAACTGGTTATGTTCCTTATTTTAATGGAAGAGAAATCTTTTTTTAATTTGCCAATCAAATCTTGATAGGCTAAAAATGCACCATAATCATTCCAATGAGTACCTGTTTTATGATACAGTCTTTTTACATTTTTATATTTATTAATTTTTTCACTTAAATCTATTATTTCAAAATCTATCTCACGCTTTAAATGTTTTTTTAATTGTTCTAGTTTAGTGTTATTTGGTTTTATATTTAAATAATCCGGTAGATGTTCTTTGTAAATAGAATGTTTATTGGGTGCAATAGCAACATAATATTTAATGCCTTTTTGTTCTAACCAGAAATTATTTTTATTTATATTATTCGTAATTCTCTTTAGTTCTTGATCATTTAATGTATCTATACCCAAAGTTTCGTCTATAACCTTTCCAAATCTATTCCCTAAAAATAACCAGCCGTCTTTTCCAACTATTACTTTATCATTTAAAGGTGAAATATTAAATAAATGGAATTTGATTTTGCTATAAATAATATAAAGAGGGTTCCTTAATCCAAAGTTATCTTTGTAGTAATTATCAAAAGATTTTACAAATTTCTCAGGTTTGGTTATGTCAATTGAAGAAGCTTTGGTCAGCACTCTGTTTTCAACACTTGGAAATAATTTTGCAGATATCCCTATTTGCCAATCAATAATTGGCACACCAATTACTAGTATAAAACACGATAAAAAGATAATATTTCTAATTTTTATGCTCATGGTTAAAATCTAAAATAAATAAACGGATTATAACTGTCTGCAGCAATATAAGCTGACGAAATTATTAATAATACTATCAAAAATAAATTAAATCCTAAAACCAGACTTGCTTTTCCAAAACTTTCAGATGGTAATAATTGGCTTACTTTGTTTTTAATATAATGATAAACTGGCAAACTGAATATCAATGCCAAGCAACCAATAAAGAATGTTTCTCTGTTTTTAAATTGCATTATACCTTCTATTCCAATTCCATTACTGCCATACATTACACCTAAATAATTAATGGCATGTGTAAGATTATCCGCCCTGAATAAAACCCATCCGGCAGTTACTACACCTAAAACATATATATGTGAAAGAGGTCGCCAAGCCTTAATTATTTTTTTCTCCAGCCCAAGTCTTTCTATAATTAGAAATAATCCATGATATAATCCCCAAACAATAAAATTCCAACTGGCTCCATGCCATAAGCCGGTAACAAAAAATACAATCATTAGATTAATATAAACCTTGGAAGTTTTTACCCGGTTACCACCAAGAGATATATACACATAATCTCTAAACCAAGTAGAAAGCGAAATATGCCAACGTCTCCAAAATTCTTTAATAGACCTTGAAATATAGGGATAATTAAAATTTTCCAGAAAATCAAAACCAAACATTTTGCCTAAACCAATTGCCATATCAGAATATCCAGAAAAATCGAAATAAATTTGTATGGTATAAGCTATAGTTCCCATCCATGCCATGCCCATAGAAAGATTACCTGTTTCCAATGCAAATACATTATCTGCTATTACCGCAAATGTATTGGCTATGATCATCTTTTTAGATAATCCAATAATAAAGCGTTCAATACCTTCTGTAAATTTCGAAACAGATTCTTTCCTGCCTTGCAACTGTTTATTAATATCCTTATAACGAACAATGGGACCTGCAACCAACTGAGGAAACATAGTAACATATGCAGCAAAATCAATAAAATTACGATTGGCTTTTACATTTCCTCTATACACATCAATAGTATAAGACATGGTTTGAAATGTATAAAAACTAATACCTAGTGGTAGTGCAATTTCCGGAAGTTTTATTATTTCCTCACTGTTAATGCCAATAAAGCCGAGTAATGCATTAAAGTTTTCAAATGCAAAATTGGCATACTTAAAAAATCCAAGTAACGAAAGATTAACTAAAATAGAGATTGATAATCCTAGTTTTTTTTGACCTTTTTCAATAATAATGGCGCTGAAGTAATCAGCAAAGCAAGACGTCAGCATTACCAAAACAATTTCCATTTCGCCCCATGTATAAAAAAACAAACTGGAGATAAGCAGAAATAAGTTTCTAAAATTTCTAGGTATTATATAATAAATTAATAATACGAATGGAAGAAATAAAAACAGAAATACGGCACTGCTAAATAACATGAAGACAATTTTACGAAGAAATGGCTATTTGGCTATTGCTAATTTTAATACAATGCTAAAGAAAATATAGCAAATAAGCCAAGAATATTCGTTATACTTTTTTTACATTTTACATTTTCATTAATAGTAGATTCAATGGTAGTAGAATTACTAAAAGGATTTGGAAAAACGGATATGGCTTGCTTGGAAATAGATCTAATTTCTTTTGATTTAGTGAAAGTAATATCTTGTATTGACTTTATAATTGATCCTCCCTATATCCAATTCTTTGGGGGTGATCATACAATCGAAAATCGTTCAGGCCTCTTCGATTTTCATCCAATTGATCATCGGCTTTGTAAAGGAAGGACCATAAAATATTCTAATTTAGGATGGGTAGCATTTTACTCCCAAAGTTTTCGTTAATTTTTGTTTGGCAGATCATATTCCTAAAGACTATTTTTATAGAGTATTCAAAGGAATACCAGATCTCCGATTCATTAAAAAGAAAACACAATTCCTTTACTCCAAAACAGGTTGATCCAGTATTGATCCTATTGTCTTTTATAAATATGAATGAATGAATTACTTTAGTGAGGTATTGTAGACCTCAAGTGAAGTGAACCTCTTGTGGGTGGGTAGCCTCATTGGTTACTTTGAGAAAATTTGTTCTGATAGAGCTTTAGAAAGACAGATTAATATGAGGCTTGATCTTCGTTTCTTTATTGATCATGATATTGATGAGCCTATACCTGATCATTCCTCTTTTTGCAGAATTAGAAAAAGGATTCAGTTGGAAATCTATTTTGGACGTCATCTAAGAGAAAGAACTTTGGTAAAAAGTTGAGCATGAGATACCATTGGAATCGATTTTATTAGAAATATTTTCGCGGAAGGAGCATAAAATGAGGATGTTTTTACCTCATTTTAATTTGGAAATGAAGTGATATTGTTTTCATCCTTTTTCATATATTCTTGAGAATGTACCTTTAGGAATTCTATATTTTATTAGATTTAGTATCTGTTAAGATTGACCTAATTGACCTAATTGACCTGATTGACCTGATTGATGAGATTAATATGACTGATTCGATTTTAGGTTGTAGTCGAGTATACCCGTTTATTATCTGAATATACACGGATTAATACGGTTAGATAGATAGAATTATAAATTATTGGTAATCAATTAAATAGGGTGTAGCATAGTGAAGTAGATAAGTCGAATATGTGGAAGTTTAGTGATTTGTGGAAGATATTGACAAGTTACCTTTCACCAAAAAAAGAAAAAAGAAATGCTCTTTCAGAAGAATCGAGCTGAAATTTGACAATCAGGATTCGTTTTTTGGCGAATAAGAAATGGAATTTTCAGATAAATACGGCGAATTTTTTCGGCTGATAAGAAAGGAGTGTTTCCCAGAGAACCGAGTCGAAATAGGTAATTTTAAATAATGGATGTGTTTTTTTCACCCATCAAACAAATATAAAAAAGTTATTAATAATCAAAAATATTCTTTTATGAAAAACATAACAACTGGATTTGTTTTACAAATTATTATTTTTTTTGTAAATGCTTTCTTATTCATGATAATTTGGAATTATTTAATTGCTTTCGAAATTGGATTAAATAAAGTTTCTTTTGGATGTGCAATTGGTGTTTCATTAGTACCAATTCTTTTTTCTGGGTATAGCTATTCAGATGTTAAGGCGGTAGCTGCTGATAAGACATTTGCATTATATTACCGAGCTTATTTGTCTGCAATATTTGGAAGAATATTATTTACCCTTGCTATTGGAGCAATTGCTTATTTCTATCTTACTTAGACTAAATACTTACAATAAGTATATCTACTCCTAATCAAATGGAAAAATTGATAGAATCAAAAGACGAATAAACTTAAAATTGTCCTTGTTGATTAGGGTGAATTAAGAAAAAGAAGTTTTACCCGGTGAATTGAGCCGAATTTGAAAATCAGTTTTCATTTTCAGCAGATAAGAAAAGGAGGTTTTGTCTGGCAAATCGAGCCGAATTAAAAAAACCGGTCTCCATTTTTGGCGGATAAGAAAAGGAGATTTTATTCAACAAATCGAGCCGAATTTGAAAAATCGATCTCCGTTTCATCGGATAAAAAAAGAAATAGAAAGAAGGCGAAAAGGTAACAAAGTGTAGCTGTCCATCCGCCCTAAACGGGCGCACGGCAGCTACACGAACCGTTAGCAACCATAAAGAAAGATAGTATATTTTAGAAAAAAAGCTATATTAAGCAAGAATTAAATAATAGAAGTGTAATATGGTTAAAGTAGGATTTATTAAGGGGTATGGCATTAATTATAGTGGAACTATATCTAAAATCAAGAAAAATGAAAATAGTCTGCAGCCTATTTTTGAGGCCATAACAAATTCATTTGAATCTTTAAAACTTAAAACTAATGACACATCAATTAAGACAATCCTAATAAGCGTAAATTTATCAAAAAATCTATTTTCAGATCAACAAGAGAATTTCAATTTTAATGAGATTCTTATTGAAGATAACGGAATAGGCGTTAATGATAGAGAATTTGAGCGATTAATCTCATTAAATGATGATCGTAAGGGCTTTTCAAACAAAGGAACGGGAAGAGTTCAATTTCTTCATTTTTTTGATAAAACGACAATTTCAAGTATTTATGAAAACACAGAATCTTCTGTAGGGTATTCAAAGCGAATATTAGAACTATCCAAAAAGAAGCCTTTTTTAGATCAGAATGCTATCGTTAAATATATCTCTAATGAAGAGTCTATCGAAAAACCGATAAAAACTTCTGTTTCATTCATTGATCCATTGTCCGATAATGATAAATCATTATACTGCTCCTTAACAACGCAAATATTAAAAGAAGAAATTATCTCTCACTATTTGGACTATTTTTGCGAAAATAGAAATAACCTACCAATTATTGAAATTCAAATTACAGTTGACAATAAATTAAAAGAACGAGTCGCAATTAATTCATCGGATATTCCAGATATTGAATATGAGACGGGTTTTAATATTAATTATTCCGAATTTTCAACGGATTCTAATCAAATACAGACTACAACTGAATTCGAAAAGTTTAATTTAAAATCATTTAAGATTCATAAAGAAAAACTCCTAAAAAACAAGTTAATTTTAACAAGCAAAGGTGAGCTTGCAAGTAATATAAAACTAAATAATTTATTGCCTCAAGATCAAATCAATAATATGCGTTATTTATTCCTCTTGTCCGGTGAATACATAGACGGTAAGGATAGTGACTCAAGAGGTGATTTAAGAATTCCATTGCGGGCAGAATTCAAAAAAGATCAGCAAACTCTTTTTAACAATAGAGAAATAATTTTAGAAGATATAGAAGAGTCCACAAATAAGGTAATTGAAGATTATTACAGTGAAATAAAAAAGAAGAAAGAAGATAAAGAAGTCAACATAGAAAAACTAAAAAAGATGTTTCTTTTGAATGACGAAACACTAAAGTCATTAAACATAGGGATAAATGATACAGATGATGATATACTAAAAAAGGTTTATCAATCTGACGCTAAAATTATTGCAAAGCGAGACGCTAATATTAAGAAACAAATAGAACAAATAGAAAAGCTAGATACCAATTCAGTAAGCTATAAAGATGATCTGGAAACCCAAATAAACGAATTGGTAACAACAATTCCACAACAGAATAGAACCGCATTAACACATTATGTTGCCAGAAGAAAACTAGTACTTGAACTATTTGATAAGATATTGAAAAAGCAACTTGAACTTTTAAAAAATGGTGAAAGAATTGATGAAGATTTGATGCACAATCTTATTTTCCAACAAGCCTCTGATGATCCAAGTAAAAGTGATCTTTGGATTCTAAACGAGGAATTTATCTACTTCACAGGTTGTTCTGAACATAAATTTAGTAAAGTTAAAATTGGTGGAGAACTCCTGTTCAAAAAAGAATTTGAGGAAGAAGAGGAGCGATATTTAAATTCATTAGGAGAAAGAAGATTGGATAAAAGACCAGATATTTTACTATTCCCCGAGGAAGGTAAATGTATAATAATTGAATTTAAAGCTCCTGATGTTAATGCTTCGGTACATCTAACCCAAATTGATAAATATGCGAATCTGATCAGAAACTACACAAAAGAGAAATTTCAAATCACACGTTTTTATGGTTATTTAATCGGAGAAAGTATAGAGCCTAGAGATGTGACAGGAACAGTTACTAGATACGAGGAATCTCCAAATTTCAAATACCTGTTTAGACCTTCAGAGAATGTGTCGGGTTACGATGGTAGGAAAAATGGCTCAATATATTCTGAAGTAATTAAATATTCAACTTTATTAGAAAGAGCTCAATTAAGGAATAAAGTTTTTATCGATAAACTAACTGAATAAAACAAACGGTTGCTAACATTGCATATCAGATCAGCCTTCCTTCGGTCGACCGCTCGATATGCTTGGACGTTATGTGCAAGTAGATAGAAATAATAAATAAACTGATGTTGAATTTAAAGAAAATACCAAATTCTATTTTATACGAAATCTGTAGATTCCACCTCAGAAAGAATGGGTACAAAATTTTGTATACAGGAGGAGATATAATTTTCTTGACTGATGAATCGAAAAATCTGGAAATAAATGGTGCTTCATTTGTTATAGGCAACCTAAAACCAAAAACATTCAAAAGAGGGACAAATTTTGTATTAAAAGAGAATAAGAAATTTGAGAATATAGTTTTCTTCATTCCAGGTGAAATGCCTACAGATCTTCTAAAATGGGTAGAAACAAAAAAATAATCAAAGTCTTCCGAAGTTCCACTACTTCAATTTGAACAAAATAATTGATGAAATAAATGAAGATGAAAATCGAAGAGAGTTTTATCAACAAAAGGTAAAAATGATTGATAAAAAGAATTTCAAAAGAATGTTGATTTCTTCTTTTGCGACTCTAATGCTTGGTCTTGGATTGAATTATGGATTATTTACCAACTCCAAACCTAGCAATGAATTAAAAGACAAGATAGAAAATGTTACTCAAGCCATTCAAAAAGTATCCTCGATTGAAGACGACTTAAGGATTATCGAAAATGAACTGAAAGAACAACAATTGAACTCCCAGAAAATTAAAGACGAGTACGAAAAGATTAAAAATCTAAAGACAATGACTTTAGAAGAAATCGAAGCATTTAAGTTGATGATTAATTATGAATCCGAGAAAGAAAGAAATGTTGAAAGATTGATTTCATTTATATTGGGTGTTCTTGCCTCAATAGCAGCTTATTACATCATAAATTACCTAAACAAATTAAAGAAAAGTACCAGCACATAACAAGCGATGACGATGTCAGATTGGCTATCGCCAAATCCGCCACGTATCACAGAACCGTAGACTTCAATAAAATCAACAATGAATTAATGATCAACTTATTGAGAAAAAATAGATACGACAATATGTTAAGAAATAAACCTAGTAATTATCTCATTTATTCTATTATCGAAATTCTACTTGTGGTAATAGGTATTCTAATCGCCCTTTCTATTGACAACTGGAATGATAAAAAAAAGGAAAATCAAGTTGCATCTAGAATTTTAATGGAAATTTCGAATGGATTAAATCAGGATATTATGGACATAGAGTCTAATATGAATGGTCATATTAATGGAATTAGAGCTTGTATATATTGGGGAAAGGTTATCAATCACGAGGAAGTTGATCCAGATTCAATTTCGATCTATTACAGCTCATTAACCAGAGATTTTATATCAGTACAAAATACATCAGGATACCAGTCGTTAAAATCGAAAGGTCTTGAATTCATTAATAATGACTCCTTACGAATTGCAATAATTTCATTATACGAACAAAACTATGACATAATTAGAAAATTGGAAGAAGAATATGATGCAATGCAATTTCACAAAAATTATTACAAAGAATTTAACGCTATGATTTCACCTTATTTGATTTTTGATCAAGGAATTATAGGTCTAAAGTTTCCGGTGAATTTGAATGATAAGGATAAGAACAAATTAATGATGTATTTAGCCAGTATACAGTCAAATAGAAAGTTCGTGCTGCGCCAATATTCAAATACTCAAATACGTATCAAACAGTCGTTAGTTCAAATAAATAAGGAAAAAAACAAGTAACGAAAGGCTGCGACAATAAATCATCGAACACTAATTTGGTTCCCTCATGAGGCAAAGGGGATTTACTCATACACTGATGCTAGGCAAAGAAAAAGTATTGGGAGAAGTCAGTATCGCCTTTACAGCATACAACCTATTAATTCATTAATTATGCTAATGCTGTTTGGGAATTTATTGCTGCTGCATTAAAGTAAATACCTAATCATTGAAAAAGTCTATTTGATAGGATTTTGTTTGATTCAAATTGCTTTAATCCAAATCAATAAAACACATGAAACAAAAAAAGAAATAATAAAATAAAAGAAGTAGCAGCTAACATGATGTGGACCATACTAGACTTCCTACGGTCGTCCATCAGGTACATGAAACGTTAGCAAACATATAAATCAGAAAGAGGATGAAAAAAAATGACAGTACTGGTTGCAGCCTTATTGCTGGCACTTCCTAGTCAGGGACAAGAGTCGGCTGAAGAGCTGTCGGATAGAGGAGGGCAAAAGATACAATCGGGTGATTTACGAGGTGGGATTGAAGACCTTGAAGCAGCCATAAAGCTAGACCCGAATTATGACAAGGCTCATTTCAATAAGGGTACAGCACATTATTCTCTCAATGAGATTGATGAGGCGGTTAAGAGTTTTAGCGAGGCAATTAAGGCAAACCCATTGAATGAGCAGGCATATTATTACAGAGCCTATATCAATTACACTTCAGGTAATTTGAATGAAGCGCTCAAAGATTACAGGCAGCTTATCTCAATGGATTCTGAAAATGAAGAGTACTACAATAACACGGCAAGAATCTACATTGGTCTGGATGACTATGACAACGCTATAAGCACATATGACCAACAAATACAAGTAAATCCTGACAATCACGTAGCGTATTTCAACCGAGGATCAACAAAACAGAACCACCATGATTATGAGGAAGCAATTGAGGATTATAATAAGGCGATAGAATTGAACCCAAACTATGCAGTGGCATATGCTAATCGAGGATTCGCCAAAATAAACCTATATACGAGCAAGGGGCATTTGAAATTGAGTGAAGAGGAATCAAAAAGTCCTTGTTCTGACTTAAAGAAGGCTAATGATTTGGGAGATAATTCAATTGGAACTACAGACATGTTGTTTATCTACTGCAAAGACTAAGAAACTAAAATCGTTTGCTAATCGAGTAGGCTGAGGTAGTCAAATTAACTACCTCAGCCCTCTCATAACACTATACATACAGACCTCGCCTGTCTGCCGGCAGCAGGTATGCAGCGGTTCCCAAAACTCAACATCATCCCTCTTTACACGAATGACACCTTGCTTCATCTGGTAGTCCGAAACAGTCTCAATATCTATCTTCACAGAGACCGAACTTAAAAAACTGTTGGAGTAACCTCAATTAGCATTTCATGCGAAACTTCAGGCCTTTAATATAAACGCTCCAAATCAACTCTAACTTTTCAGTGTGTAAATAGATTTTTAATTTACCTTTGCGAACAACCATTCGTAAAATATAATGAGTCGAAAATTGCATGATTTGAATGTTAAGTCAGTCCAAAAGGTAACTGAAGATAGCGTTGTAGTAAGCTTTGATATACCAGGAGATTTGCGAGAAGAATTTTCTTTTATTTCAGGTCAATATTTGACTTTAGAAACTTCAATAAATGGTGAGGATATAAGAAGATCTTACAGCCTTTGTAGTGCTCCATTTGAACAAGAGTGGAAAGTAGCAATTAAGAGGGTAGAGGATGGAAAATTTTCTACTTATGCAAATACAGGTTTAAAAGCCGGGGATACTTTAAAGGTTCTTGGTCCTGACGGTAATTTTAAGTTGGAAACAAATGGAGATAATCAAAATCATTATGTAGCGTTTGCTGCAGGTAGCGGGATTACTCCTATCCTTTCGATGATAAAATCGGTTTTGAAAGAAGAGCCAAAAAGTAGATTTAGTTTGTTTTTTGGTAACCGAAACTTTGATACTATAATCTTTAGAGAGGAGTTAGAGGATTTGAAAAGTAATTACCTTAATAGATTGTCAGTCCATCATATATTGAGCAAAGAAAAATTAGGTAGTCCACTTTTCTTTGGTCGGATCGATGCTAAAAAATGTAAGCGATATTGTTCCGTATTTTTTGATCCTAAGGATATTGCAGGATTCTTTTTATGTGGGCCATCAAAAATGATATTTGAAATTAGAGATGAGTTGACTGGTCTTGGAGTTGAAGCCTCAAAAATTCATTTTGAATTATTCAATACTGATGATATCAAAATTGAAAAAAAGGAAGTAGAAGAATCTTATGATCCTTCTATGGAAAGTAAGGTGACTATTATTCTAGATGAAGAGAGTTTTGATATGCCATTAGCATATGGGGGATTATCGGTATTAGATGCGGCATTGGCTGCTGGTGCTGACTTGCCATACGCTTGCAAAAGTGGAGTTTGTTCTACTTGTAAGGCAAAAATAATAGAAGGAGAAGTCGAAATGGATCTCAATTATGCTTTGGAGCCTGATGAAGTTGAAAATGGCTTCGTACTTACTTGCCAATCACATCCAAGAACTTCAACTGTAACAGTGAGTTATGATGAAGCATAGCAAAAATCGCAAGGATGAAATCTATGCCGTCGCAGCTAAATTATTCAGAAAAAGAGGATATGTGGCATCTACTATGAGAGATATTGCTGAGTTGGTCGGAATAGAACCTAGCAGTTTGTACAGCCATATAAAATCAAAAGAAGAAATATTAATAAATATCTGCTCAAATTGTGCAAATGAATTTGATGAAGGAATGGATGTTATTTTGAATTCAAATAAAACGAATCCTAAAAAGGTAGAAGCACTTGTAGACTTACATTTAGATATAGCTTATAATAAACCAAGTTCTGTTACAGTATTCAATGATGAATGGAGGCATTTGCCAGAAAAAGACTTGCACTTGTTTTTGGAAAAGAGGAATGCTTATGAAGCTAATTTTAAGTCTATATTAAGGGATGGTATGCATAAAAGTGAGTTTATTGAGATGTCAGAATCTACAGCTTTCCATCTAATAATAAATAGTGTCAAATGGATACATTATTATTCCAAAAAGATGACCCAAGATCAATTAGAATTAAAAAGAAAGGAAATAAAATATTTTATTTCAAGAGGCTTAGGTTTGAAAACAAATTAAAAAGCGATATTTGTAACAACAAATGATGAATTTGAATACAACTATATTAGTTTCAAAGTGTTGTATACGCATCAATAGTTAAGTATTTTTGATTTTATATGGCAGTATATTCAATAAATGATGTGGAAAAGTTATGTGGCATAAAAGCCCATACAATACGTATTTGGGAGAAGAGATATGCCATCATTCAACCAAGAAGGACAGATACAAATATTCGATATTATTTGGATGAAGATCTACAGAAGATTCTTAACATCAGTCTATTAAATAGAAATGGTTACAAGATATCCAAGATAGCCAAAATGACTGACGGGGATATTAAGAGCATAGTTTCTGAACTATCGGACGTTACGCTTGAATCAGAAGACAATTTGGATGCTTTAATGCACGCTATGTTAGAGTTGGATGAATTCAAATTCAATAAAATATTGGATCACAATATTGATTCTAAAGGATTTGAAATTACTATGGATGAGATTGTCTATCCTATGATGGAAAAGCTCAGTATGATGTGGATTGCTGGATCTATCAAAGGGGTACATGAAAATTTTGTAGCAAATGTAATTCGAAGGAAAACGATTGTAGCCATAGATCAGTCGTCCTCAGAATATGATGCCAATGCAACACGATGTATAGTATATTTGTCAGAAAATGAGACCCATGAACTAAGTCTATTATTCTTACATTTTTTATTGAAAGACTCAGGGATAAATGTAATAAATTTGGGTGCAGGAATACCGCTGATAGATGTATTGGAAGGACAAAGGATCAGTAAAGCTGATTTTGTTTTTACAATCTTCAATGATAGTTTTTCTGATACACCACTCCAACCATATTTAAATGAACTAAGTAAGCATTTGGAAGGATGTACAATTTTAATATCTGGTTACCAAACAGCCATTCAAAATATCAAAATACCTTATAATGTGAAGGTGTTAAAAAGCCTCACTGATGTAAAGTCTTTTGTAAGAGAAACAAATTCCCAAGTATCCGTAAAATAAAAATGAGCTTTAATTCATTTAATACTATTATCTTTGAAGTTAATTGAAGTTTAATTATTCGATTTCAAATAATTTCATTTTACAATCATTAATAAATTATTCTATACTAAAATGAAAAATCTAATTAAAATCACGTTTTTAATGCTTACTGTAAGCATGTTTGTTGCATGTAAAAACACAAAAGGCGAAGACGCTAAAGTTAGCGACAAAGTAGAAAAAGTAGTTAAAACAGAAGGTAAAACATATACTGTAGCTACTGATGTAAGTAAAGTAATGTGGGAAGGTTCAAAAGCAACAGGGTCTTCACATAATGGTACTATAAATGTTTCAGAAGGTACAGTTATTGTAAATGGCGATGCAATTGTAGGTGGAAGCTTTACACTTGACATGAATTCTATAACAGATCTTTCTTTAAAAGATGAAGGCAAAAAAAGCTATTTGGAGTCACATTTAAAAGGACTTGGAGATGATAACTCAGACGACTTTTTCAATGTTAAAAAATATCCAACTGCTAAGTATGAAATTACTAAAGTAACCAAGAAAGAAGGCGATCCTAATGGGAATACTCTAGTTTATGGAAATCTAACGATGAGAGATGTTACTAAAGCAGTTGCATTTACTGCAAATGTAGACATGACTGACGGAATGGTGAGAGTAAGTACTTCACAATTCAAAATCGACAGAACTCAATGGGGCGTTAAATATGGATCTCCATCGTTTTTTGAAGGTTTGGCTGATAAGGCAATCAATAACGACATAGGATTGAAAATAACTCTTGTGGCAAAGTCATAAGAAATAATTTCTTTATAAATTAAAAAAGCAGCCATCGCTCAAAACGATGGCTGCTTTGTATTTAATAGAAAATTCTTTTTTGCAAATTGCAGCTTTATACCCATAAGTAATCAAGTAAGTAAGTGTCAACATCTAACTTTGCGAACCTTGCGCCACCCTTTGCGAACCTTGCGGTTAAAAAATCTAAAAAAAACCATACATTTGCGCCCTAATTGCAGGTAGTATAGATGAGTAGAATAGAAGAATTAAAAAGACGAAGAACATTTGGAATTGTATCTCACCCGGATGCTGGAAAAACCACATTGACTGAAAAACTCTTATTATTTGGAGGAGCAATTCAATCTGCAGGTGCTGTAAAATCTAGCAAGATCAAAAAGCATGCTACTTCTGATTTCATGGAAATTGAAAAACAGAGAGGGATTTCTGTAGCCACTTCTGTAATGGCATTTGAGTATCGTGGCAGGAAGGTGAATATATTGGATACTCCTGGGCACAAGGATTTTGCTGAAGATACATTTCGGACTTTGACGGCCGTCGATAGTGTGATAGTAGTGATTGATGTAGCCAAAGGTGTGGAAACACAAACTGAGAAATTAGTTGAGGTTTGCAGAATGAGGAAGACACCGATTATAGTATTTATCAATAAATTGGATAGAGAAGGAAAAGATGGATTCGATTTGTTGGATGAAGTTGAGGAAAAACTAAAGTTAAATGTTGTACCGCTTTCATGGCCTGCTGGAATGGGACAGCGATTCAAAGGTGTATACAATAGATATAAAAAAGACCTTGTATTGTTCAGTCCTCATAGCAAACAAGCTGATGAAGATATAATCAAAATTGAGGACTTGTCAGATCCGATTTTGGATGAGAAAATAGGTGAAGCTTTAGCAAAAGAATTGCGAGAAGAAACCAATGTTATTGAAGAAGTTTATCCAGAACTTGATCAAGAAGCATATTTGAATGGAGATCAATCGCCTGTTTTCTTTGGAAGTGCTGTAAATAATTTTGGAGTCAAGGAGTTGTTGGATTGTTTTGTAGAGATAGCACCTTCGCCAATGCCAAGGGAAACAGAAGAAAGATTGGTAGAACCAGAGGAAGAAAAATTCACAGGATTCGTATTTAAGATTCATGCAAATATGGACCCAAAACATAGGGATCGAATTGCATTTCTTAGAATTTGTTCTGGCTTATTTCAACGGAATACAAATTATCTCCATATCAGAAAGAATAAAAAAATAAAATTTTCAAACCCTACTGCTTTTATGGCAGAGAAAAAAGAAGTGATAGATGTGGCATATCCTGGAGATATCGTAGGGTTGTATGATAGTGGAAATTTTAAGATTGGAGATACACTGACAGAAGGTGAGATATTACATTTCAAAGGAATTCCATCCTTTTCACCTGAGCAATTCAGATTTGTTAATAATGCTGATCCATTAAAGACAAAACAATTGAATAAAGGGTTAATCCAATTGATGGATGAGGGAGTGGCTCAATTATTTACAAAGCAAGATAATGGGCGTAAAATCATTGGAACAGTGGGTGCATTGCAGTTTGATGTCATACAATACAGATTAAAACATGAATATGGTGCTTCATGTAATTATGAGCCTGTGAATCTACACAAGGCATGTTGGGTGCGAAGTTCTGACTCTGATGCTATGAAGGAGTTTTTAGTGAAAAGAAAGAGAGACATTGCTCATGATAAAGATGGTAAGGTTGTCTTCCTTGCCGAATCAGCATGGAGTCTGAAAATGGCTCAGGAAAACCATCCAGATGTTGAGTTTTTATTTACTTCTGAGGTAGAAAAATAACATCTGTTTTATCAAAGATATACCTCTCTTCTTTACTGCCCTTAAATAAAAAAAATCCATAGCTTCTGGTAAAAGCTATGGATAACTTAAGGGTGCCATATATGTTCCCCATATATGCCTATTAAGACGACCCTAAAAATGGTACGTCACATTTTCCAACAGAAATAGTTAATATAAAAAGTTGAAATTTTAAAAACTCAATACGGTAAAGGGTTTAGCAAGTTATTATTTTTAAAAATTAAAATAATACATAAATCTAGACTAAAGACACTTTATTATAGAAGTCCATTTTATTAGTATAAACAACATTTTTGAGGCATATTCAGAATATATCTATGATGTTGATTTTTAAAATATTAATCTTTCTTACTTCTGAAGAGTAACCTCATTTATTCAATATCTTATGTAATAATGATGTAAGTTCTTATATGATTATTTGTCTTCGCCAGATGGGCTTTCATTTTTTCATTGCTAAAAAACGAAACAAAAAATCTAGGCGCATTAAAGGCTAAGGAATGATACATTAATAAAGTTCGCTTTTATACGCAGGTATTATATTTTTCAACAAGGCAAAAAACCTGCCTACCGGCAGGCAGGCGTAGACAATGCAGGGCATTGGCGAGGCTTTTTAACGCTGTAGAATAATAAAATAACAAGTAGAAAATGTTACTTTATTATTGAATCATTCCTTAGCTGCGAATGCACCTCCCACTTCCCAAATAAAGCGCCAGGCAGCCCTTTTTTTATTCAGTGCTTTTCAAGAATATTTGGTGCAATATTTAACTAATTTCTCTTACTTCTGAATCTCCCTTGAGTTTTTTGTAAACTTATTTTTCGAGAAGTCTGAACCCTACGCCATGCACATTTTCTATCACCAAATTATCGTCCTCTTTAATATATTTCCGTAATCTACTGATAAATACATCCATACTCCTCCCTAGGAAATAGTCATTCTCTCCCCATAATTTTTTAAGAATATCTTCTCTTCTTAATGTATTCTCTTTATTTTCTACTAGAAGCTTCATCAAATCAGCCTCTTTTTGGGTCATATTATGTTCAATATTTTTCCCAATCAGTTTTAGGTTTTTGTAATCGAGGGTAAATAATCCGATGTTATATTTTTCTTTGTCTGGAGAAGCTATGAATTTACGCTTTAAGAATACTTCTATTTTCAAAATCAACTCTTCGATACTGAAAGGCTTTGTTATGTAATCATCAGCACCCAATTTCAATCCATGGATTCTATCTTCTTTCATGGATTTGGCAGTAAGGAATAAGATAGGGATTTCGCTATTGTGTTTCCGAATATTTTCTGCCAATTCATAACCATCCATTTCTGGCAACATTACATCCAAAAGGCATAGATCATATCCTTTTTTTTCAAAAGCTTTTAACCCAGAACGGCCATCTAGATAATGGTCAATATCATAATTGTTTTGTTCGAGATTGTCCTTTGTTACAAAACCTAAGGTTTCATCATCTTCAACATATAAGATTCTAGCTTTTGTTTCCATAATTGATTTTTTAGTTTGGAATTTTTATGATGAAAATTGTTCCTTTTCCAATTTCAGATTGAGCATCAATGATCCATCCATGAGCTGTACAAATGTTCTTAACATAAAATAATCCCAGCCCGAACCCCTTTACATTATGTACATCACCTGTAGATACTCGATAGAATTTATCAAAAATATGTTTCAATTTTTCTTTTTCTATGCCAATTCCGTTGTCTTTAATCTTAATAACCTTAAGATTATTTCTTAGTTCTGTTGTGAATGAAAAATCTGGATTGGTAGGACTATATTTTATTGCGTTATCTAGCACTGTGGATATTACATTCGTGAAATGCAATGGATCAGCAAATATCTCCATCTCCTCTTCACAAAAATTGAGACTTATTTTTCCTTCTTTTAATCGTACAGATTCATTCTCGACTATATTTGAAAGGGCAGAATGCAGGTCTATTTTCTCCTTTTTGAGTTCGAAACTATCTTTCTCCAGTCGTGCAATATTTAGCACTTTCTCGACTTGATCATTAAGTCTTTGATTTTGTTCTTTAATTATAGAAGCATATCTTTTGAGTCGATTGTCATCTCTTACGGATTCACTATTTGAGAGTACATCTGCAGCGATTTTGATTGAAGATATTGGAGTTTTGAATTCATGTGTCATATTGTTTATAAAATCCTTTTGAAGATCAGAAAGTCGCTTTTGTTTTAAAACAATATAGATCATGTACAAAAAGAAAAGAACAGACAAAATTGCGATGATTGAAAACAGAACAGTCATTCTCATATCTGCAACCAAGAAGCTTTCTCTAGACGGAAACCTTACGACAAAATAATAGTCCAAATCTGTAAAAGTAGGTAGATTTGTGTTTTGGATATTGACCTTATTTTCATCAGAGAGATCGCAATAATTTCCATAGACCATCTCTTTACTAGTACAATCAAAAACGGAATACTCAAAATCCGTGTTTAAAGAAAAATTGCCCATTTCTTGATATAAGTAATCTTCAAGGATATTGGCATCGATCCCACTATTAATATTTACTACATAAAAGTTAGAAGAAGTCCGCTCAATGAAGCCTTTTTTAGGCAATTCGAATTCATTGAAATTTGCTATTCTTTGCGATACTTTTAATAAGACTTTTCGCACAGTCAGGTCAAATTCCTGATCTTTAAGATCCCAAGTTTTAAGCAACCAATAGGACTGCGTGGACAAGATGCCAATAATGACCAAGCCTCCCAATATTACTAACCTTCGAATAAGATTTCCTGACATTTTTTAGAGTCGATTCAGATATTCAAAGGTAATAACATTAAAATATGGAAAGTGTGACGTAATCATTGCTATGATTAACAGGCTATTAACTTTAAAGGGCATCTTATTTATCTTTTATGAGCCATAGCTATTAATATCTTTTTGATTGTGCTCATCGGGGCTAATATTGTTGGTATACTTGGGATGGTATTGGTTATTTCTGCACCTACTGTGGTTAGGGTGATTACGAAGGTGTTTTTTGAGTGAATTTAAAGTAGTGCTGAGTTTGACTTAGGAATGATACATTAATAAAGTACGCTTTTATACGCAGGTATTTTATTTTTCAACAAGGCAAAAAACGTAGACAATGCAGCGCATTGGCGAGGCTTTTTAACGCCGTAGAAAGATAAAATAACAAGTAGAAAATGTTACTTTATTATTGAATCATTCCTTAGAGGCGTAGATGGTTAGATGTTGACAGTTTAACCTCAAAGTACACCAATATTACGCGAAGTTCGCAAGGCTAGATGTTGACATTTTAATCTTTTTCGAATTTACCAGAAACCTAGTATTCACAACATTATTAAATGATGAGTTGAATCGATAGCTTACGTCAAAAAAACATGTACATCGAGAAATTACTATTTATTTTGAAGTAAAATTTCTTCTCCCACTTTTGCTAATTAATTTTGTTCAGTTTTTATTTTTCCAAATTTTCTACCAATGATTTGATGAATCATTTAATGGATTTTATTTATTATCGATTAGGCCTGAGTAGTCCCTAATTCTTAGTTGATCATTAAAAACCTAAATTTTCCTTAATCTAATAATCAAAGATTCTTACTTCTTAATTGAAGCCATAAAAAAAACACCCATCAAAAATAAATTCAATAGGTGTCATGTCTTTTTTTTATCGAAAGCTTGAATTTATTCCTCTTCCTCCGCCTTAAATTTTTCCACAGCATCCTCAATCTTATCTTCCACCACTTCAGCAACTGCCTTCACAGTATCCACCACATCTTCAAAAGCCTCTCCAACTTCACTCAACGCTTCACCCATAGTAGCAGTGATTGCTCCTAACAAAGTCTCTTCTTCTTTTTCTTCTTTCTGTTTTTCATCTGATGAACTGTCTGTAGACTCTTCTTTAGCATCAGCATCAGTGTCATTTTTCTCTTCTTTTGCTGTATCTGTGAGCTTATCCTCAACTACTCCAGCTACAGCCTTCGCGGTATCCACAACACTCTCAAGAGCATCTCCAACTTCACTCAATGCTTCACCCATCGTGACTGCTATTGCACCTAACAATGTCTCTCCTTCTTTTTCTTCTCCCCCCTTTTCATCAGTTGTTTGCTCTTTGGATTCTTCCTTCGAATTAGATTCTTTTGTCTCCTCATCTTTTGGAGCATCTGCTATTTTATCACCCTCCGCTGATGGTTCATCCATAGCGATTGGTTCAGCATCTGGAAGTTCTACTGGAGGTATTGCTTTCTCTTTTTTAGGAGCTGGTTTTTTCCCTTCTTTAATTTTAGCTGCGGCGTCAGTTAATTTTTCAGCTTCTGCTTGATTAGCTTCTGAAGACTTCTTTATTTCTTCAGCAATCTTTGCTTCTGCTGCAGCTTTTGCCGCTTCCATCTTGGCTCTCTTATCTTCCTTCTGCTTTTCTTTTTCAATTCTAGCCTCAAGTTCTTTTCTAGTCTTGTACATATCTTCCAGCTTCAACTCTTTAGATTTGACACGTTCGTCAATCATCTTAATTTTAGCTTGTCTGATTTGCATTTCGAGTTGACCATCAGTGGTGGCAATCTTTCTATCTTGGAATTTTTGATCGTCTTTATCTCGCGAGATGGATTTTTCCATTTTTGAGATTGCACTGATAAGACCATCGTATCTTCTTTGGTGTCTGCCGACATTTGAAGTTTGATTTTGACCTTTGTCGCCAAATCTTTTTTCTTTCACTACTTTAAAGGAAGCATCCAAACGCTCCCAAATAGTATTTCTATCATTTTTGGTGAATTTTATACCTCGTAGTTTGTTTTGCAAATTTTTTAATTCTTCAAAGATTGGTTTCAATCCAAGACCTTTTTCGATTTTGTCTTCGATGTTCTTCAATTCGGCCATTATAGTTTCCTTATGCTTTGCCGAATTAGTCTCGTATTGATCTTCGACTTTCTTTTTTAAAGCCTTGAGGTGATCAAATAGTCTATTTGTTTTATTTTTTAGATTTTGAGCATGATCTCTGAATAGATTTTTCTCTATTACCTGCTCTTGTACTTTTGACCAGAAGGTACGCATCTCATTCCAGGTCTTATTGTCATATTCTTTAAGTCCTTCGATTGTTTCTGTCAAATCTTCTAATTCTGATCTGTACATTTCATACAATTTCGAAGAAAGGACTACAAAATGCCATTCGGTCTGGGCTCTGGTAATGATGTCTGGGCGGTCTACTTTTATTTCGTCAGGAAGAATACTATCTGATACAGTCAAAGGTCTTTCTGCAAGTATGTAGCCCTCAGGAAATTCTACTTCTACGCCTTCTCTCCATTGATTTAGCATACTGGTGTAAAATTCTTCTGTTGCAATATTCTCATTGAAAGTGTAAAGGTTTACTTTTCCCTCTTTGTCCAAAAGTTGTAATGCTACAAGTATTTTCTCTTCTTTTTCGTTGGTTCCCCAAAGTACAATTTTTCGTTTCATGCTATGTAATGTTTTTCATGCCAATCAAATGGCGGTTCTGTGTATGTCTGGCTTTCTAGCCCGATTCTTAATTAACTAACTAATGTATTCTCTACCAAATATTCTGCGATTTGTACCGCATTTGTTGCCGCACCTTTTCTAAGATTATCTGATACTATCCAAAGATTGAGCCCATTTTCAGTGCTTTCATCTCTTCGTATTCTTCCAACAAATATCTCGTCTCTATTTTTTGCAAATAAAGGCATTGGATATTCGTTTTGATTTATATTATTCTGAACGATAATTCCATCTGTATTGTCCAGTAAATTAATAACTTCATTGAGAGTAAAATGGTTCTTGAATTCTACATTTACTGATTCTGAATGTCCTCCATCGACAGGAACTCGTACTGCAGTTGCTGTAATTTTTATTGAATCATCATTTAAAATCTTCCTAGTCTCATGGACGAGTTTCATTTCTTCTTTTGTATATCCATTATCGAGGAAAACATCACAATGGGGTATGCAATTTTCAAAGATCGGATGATTATATGCTGCTGTTTCAGCATTAAAATCTTCTCCAGATTTTTCATTCTGATATTGATTTACAGCTTTCACTCCTGTGCCGGTAAAGGATTGATACGTGGAAATGACCAATCTTTCGATCCCAAAGGCTTTATGCAACGGTGCTAGAGCAGCAACCATTTGTATTGTTGAACAGTTAGGATTGGCTATAATTTTATTATCTGAGGTCAGATCTTTTGCATTGATTTCAGGTACACACAATATCTTCGCTGGATCCATCCTCCAAGCAGAAGAATTGTCAATAACCACCGTTCCTTTAGCTGCAAACTTTGGTGCCCATTCCAATGATGTACTTCCACCAGCCGAAAAAATAGCAATATCTGGAGCCATCTCTACGGCATTGGCCATGGATACTACCGAATATTCTCTACCATTAAAAGGAATTATTTTTCCAACTGATCGTGCAGATGCCACAGGAATAAATTCATCTATTTTGAAGTTTCTCTCTTTTAAAACTTTCATCATCACACCGCCTACTAAGCCTGTAACGCCCACGACTGCTAATTTCATTGTAAATCTTTTCTTTAAAAAAAATTGTAACTCTTATGCAAAGAAACACATTCCTAGCGAATGAATAATATTGTCAGGGATACAAATTGTAGAAAAGTGCAAAATTGGTAATTTGATGAAAATTGAATTTTGAATAACCTCCCTGAAATCCGAGTAGTCAAAAGTTTATCCTTCAATACATTTGATATTTTACCAAAGTAAACTTGTCGCGAATTAGATAGTCAATATAAATTTTTGCCACATTTCTAAATATCCTTCATTATCTTGCCACCCTATGAAATCAAATTACACTATGAAATATTGTTTTGTAGCATTAATTGCAATGTCATGTCTTCCGTGTCTAGGTCAATGGTCACATGATTTTTCTACCAATGACTTGAGCGATTGGTCTGAAGATATTGGAGATTTTATTGTCAATGGGGATAATCAGTTGCAACTCAATGCAGCGGAGGCTGGAAATGCCTTTATCTACCGTTCAAGTATTATTGATTTTGATACTTTGAGTATCAATATATACCACATGCTTGACTTTGCCCCATCGAATAACAATAGATCAAGAATTTATTTGGCTATGGATGATCAGAATCCTTTAGATACTAAAGGATATTTTATTGAAATAGGTGAAAATGGATCGGATGATGGTTTGAAGTTCTACTATATAGATAATGGTACTGAAGAATTAATTGCTTCTGGATCAATGGGTGCTTTGTCTATGGAGCCTGCCATCGTGAGATTGAGCATTGATATATTCCCCAATGGCTTGTGGTCTGTAAAGACAAATTACGAAGGAGGTGATTTCCTTGGTTTGGAAATGGAATTTATGAATGATCAATTTTCTTTTAAAGAAAGTCAGTTTTTTGGCTTGGCATGTAAATTTAGTGCCAGTCGAGCTGACAAGTTTTTCTTTGATGATTTGAGTATTCAGCCATTCGAAAGAGATACTAGTCCTCCAGAAGTAACGAATGCTTTTCCAGTAAATTCAACGGTTTTGGATGTAATATTTAGTGAGCCAGTTTTAGAATTTGATGCAAGTAATGCATCAAATTATATTGTCAATAACAGCCTAGGAAATCCTATTTCTATTGTGAAGGTTGGTACTTTAGGGAACCAATATCAATTAGAATTTAATGAAGCTTTCGATGCTAGCAAAGACTATCTATTGTCAGTTTCTGGAATTTCAGATTTGAATGATAATGAGATGGTTGATCAATCATTAGCGTTTTTATATGCAGGCGAGCCAGAGATTGGAGATTTGTTCCTCAGCGAGATACTTTTTGATCCTTATATTGAAGGAGAAGATTTTATAGAAATATATAATAGCTCGAATAAGAATATTGACTTAATGGGCATAACCATTAGAAATGACCAGAAAGACGAAAGTCAATCTATTGTCAATTCTGTGATCGTACCTGCGGGGTCGTATGTAGCATTGTCAAAAGATGTAGATTTCTTATTCCAGGAATACAAACCTGAACAGGGAGCAATAATTGAATTTCAGAATCTTCCTGCTTTTAATAATGATGAAGGGAATGTGATGTTGATCAATTCATCAGGAATGGTTTTGGATTCTTTTAACTACAATGAAAGTCAGCATTTTCAATTAATAGATGATACAGAAGGAGTAAGTTTAGAAAGGGTAAGTTTTGAGGTGGAAGCTAACGATGATAGAAATTGGCAATCAGCAGCTAAAAATGTACGATTTGCAACTCCAGGTTACAAAAATTCGAATGCTGTGTCTTCAATAACTGGTGAAGAGAACTTTGAAATTTTGACAGAATCATTTTCGCCAAACCAAGACGGAGATGACGATCAAATGATTTTGACATATAATTTGGAAAAACCTGGATATCTTGCGAATATTAATGTGCATGATGCTGCAGGTTTCAAGATTAAGGAGTTGAGTAATAATGAATTATTGGGGGTTCAGGGAATTATTACTTGGGATGGAACAGATATGGATAATCAAATTTCAGATATAGGAATTTACATTATCTTAGGAAATATCTTTCATTCAGATGGCGAGAAATTAAATTTCAAGCTGATAACTGTATTAGCAGATTTTATCGATTAATGAGAGAATTAGACAGGATTAGAATATATTTGTAATGTAGTTAACAAAATGGCGTTACTTTTCGTCAAAAAAACGTCTAAACCAGTTAGGAATCTTTAGCAAATCCCAGGAATATAGTGATACATTTGTATTAGTGTGAAACAATAAACGTGACAGAGCGATTTAAAAATAATATGCTACAAACCATCTTATCGACGATTTTATTCGTAGGTACTGGAATTGTATTGTTGGCTCCTCAAGTTTCTTTGATAAGAAAAGTATCTGAATATTCTGTTCATATTATGCTGGGAATGTTGGTTTTTAGCATACTCTCAATGATTTTTGGAAAGACAAAAGTGATGTTTTCTGGACTTGCTTGCACAGCTGCTCTCTGTATCTTCTTGAAAAATGCTTCACACGATACGCTCAAATTTCCCGAAGAGAATGCCAGGCCGAAACTTAATGTCGCACACATCAACTTAGGCAACATTACTTATGAATTTGATGCGATTAAGCAAATGCTTATTGAAGAAGACATTGATGTTGTTTCTTTTCAAGAGTTGACGCCAGGATGGAAATTTTTAGGAAGTGAATTGAAAGAGAGATTTCCATATTCAATATCAGAGATACGGATTGATCCTTATGGATTGGCTGTTTTTAGTAGAATGCCATTAATCGAATCCGATACTTTTCTGTGCAATGGAATTCCAAGCATGAATGTAGTAGTAGAAAAAGCAGGCATGAAATTTCAAGTCATCTCATCCTATTTGACACCTGCGTTGGATAATAAAAGTCTGATGGTAGCGGCTCAACAATTAGAAATTATTGGAAAAAAAGTGAAAAGTTCAAATATTCCAGTCATTGCTCTTGGGGAATATAATATGGTGTACTGGACTAATGAGATTAGAAATTTCCGTGCAGAAACAAAGCTTCAAAACTCTAGAAGAGATCTTGTCGTCGGAAATTTAAGAGTTCCGTATGACCACATTTTCTTTTCCAATGGTTTAGAGTGTACCCAGTTCAAAGAGATGAAAGATCTTTCCCAAAACTATATTGGTATTTTGGGGACATATCAGATTAAGGATGTCGAAAAAAGAGCAGAGTTATAAGACTCTCAATTGAGCTTAATAATTAGAGAGTAGATTCTACTTTACACAATTTGGGTTCCAGCAAGAAACGTACACAAAATTAAAAACCTCAATATCTCCCAAAAAACTCCGCGAATCTCCGTGAAGACCTCTGTGGATCTCCGTGCAATTCCTACTAACTCAAGGACTACTTCTACTTCAATATAAACATCCAATTGAAATAGTACAATGCTAAAACTTATCTTGTCTAATTTTAGAACTTATATATTCTTATTTTAACATGCAGATAAATTTAAATTATAAAGGAAAATCCTATTCGGTAGACTTATCACTACCATTGGATATATCAATACCCCTTATACCAGGTAGTGATGCTCCAAACTGTTTTTGGGCGCCTCATTTTGATGCTGCTCCTGTAAAATCTGGAGATTGGATTGGAGATGTTAATGCTGGAGGAGGAGTCAATTTTAAAAATGTGCAAATAAACCCTCATGGAAATGGGACTCATACAGAATGTGTAGGGCATATCTCAAAAGAAAAGGTGACTATAAATTCTGTGTTGAAGAATTTTCATCATGTAGCGAAAGTGGTTTCCATATATCCTCAAAAGCTTGAAAATGATGATAAAGTAATTACTCTCCAACAAATTGTAGATATGGTGGGTGATGAAATTCCAGAAGCAGTTGTAATCCGAACATTACCTAATGGAATTGAAAAACAAAAGAGAATATATAGTGGAAACAATCCACCATATGTTGACCATAATGCCATTAAATATTTAGTTGAGAAAGGGATAAAACATTTATTATTGGATTTACCTTCTGTAGATCAAGAAGAAGACGAAGGAAAATTATTGTCTCACAAGGCATTTTGGGAATACCCAAGTAAGATTGACATGGTAAAGACAATTTCTGAGATGGTTTTTGTTGACAATGCGATACCAGATGGTTTATATTTGCTAAACCTTCAGATAGTAAGTTTTGAATTAGATGTCAGTCCTTCAAAACCTGTGTTATATAAAATGGAGAAAATGTGATACGAGATCAAGAAGAAAATAGTGATTTTTATTTTGAATATCACCGGATGGGCAACAACGCATTCAGGGATAAAGTGCGTTTTTATGAAGATAATAAAGCACAGGTTCACTATTTGACCTATGAGGAAAGGATTGATGTAGATCTTGATTATTTGCTTTGCCTCTTTGAAATTGGGAAATACCATAAATTTCTTTCTAAAGCAGATGCCCTTATTGAAGTGGTAATAATGGATAATATCTTTGTGTATAACGGACTTAATATTTACAATGATCTCTTATTCAAGAAAGCTGCCTGTTTGTATAATACAGGCCAATACAATAAATCAGAAAATGTACTCAAGGCTTTAGTGAAATTAGACACAGAGAATACAATTGCCCGAGTACTTTTTGGTAAATGTAAAAGAAAACAGGGTCGAGATTGGTATGAAGGGACGAAGGCGATTGCTGTGGTCATGTTGATTTCAGCAGTCGGTATAGCTATAGCGGAATTGCTTATCATAAAGCCATTTCATAGTGAATTACTTCCATCATTCTCAATGCTTAAGTTTTCTAGCTTTATTCTAGGTATTATTTCATTGATTGGGAATGAAATGTATCTGAGATATGTGATTGGAAAGGAAATAGGCTATCAAATTAATTGGAAGAAGCTAAAGGTCAAATTTCCTTTTAAGTTTTAAAGTAGGTAAAAATATTTAAAACACGAAATGTCTTTTAATTAAAGAAGATTTAACCTAAATCACTAAAGTATACGAAACAGTGTCCATTGGAGTAAGAGATATTGTGTCTTATCGAATAACTTCGAATCCGCTTATCGTTTGAATAAGAATTTTTTCATATGCTCCAATAGTTTTAAGTACTGGCTCATTATTAGGAAATGGATTATCTTCACTATCAATTAATTGCTCAAACAAAAATATTGAACACAAAGAAGATGGCGATTCTGGTTCATCAGAGATGACGCTATATTGTACCTTAAAGTCTTTATTTGAAGGGGTGTTTAAAGAAAACGAAATGTGAGAATTGGGTAAAAGATTATAATCAAAGGAAGCGGGCAATTCAAAAAGTAAAACATCGATTCCATCACAATAATTTTCTTTATCAACATGGATAGTAATTTGTGAACTTATTTTTTGAAGATTAAGTTGAAATTCTCCATTTTGATCAGATACTGTGTTTAATGAACTATGTTCTATGACTGTTATGTTTAATTGTTAGCGTTCGAAATCACTTCATTAGTCCTAAAATCCTTAATTACTCCAGTTATTATATTTTCATTATCAGAACAACCCACTAAAAAAAAGACTAAAAGTGAAGCGAAAATAATATTTTTGATACTGATTGATTTATAAATACTTTTTATGTTCATTAATTGTGATACTACGTTGTAAAATCTAAAATACAAATTTAGATGTAGAAGCGATAAATTATTAGCTCAAATTTATTTTGAACAATGGTTCGGTAATTATTTAATATTTATTTGTATTGATAATCAGTGCTCTAAAAAATAATTTACTACAACACTTAGGAACACATATTAAATAAAGTTACAATATGTTTGTATCTTGTGGACATGGCTATAGTACACTATGCAACGAAAGAAGAAACAATGATGAAACAATTTTATCATAGTTTGAATGAAAAGGAAAAGCGTCATTATGTTGCTGTTGAATCATTGAAATTCGGACATGGAGGTCAACAGTATT
>Ga0256847_1000193_pt1 | contig 42440 bp, 27 predicted proteins | sample TeddybearmetaG_FD_189099 | JGI IMG/M metagenome (GOLD analysis project Ga0256847, IMG submission 189099) | Hydrothermal vent microbial communities from East Pacific Rise, Pacific Ocean - Teddybear | ecosystem: Environmental > Aquatic > Marine > Hydrothermal vents | place: Pacific Ocean: East...
TAATAATTTTTTATGTCGAAGACACAACTCTAAAAAGAGGGTGGATTGCCGCTAAACTGTGGGTGGCGGGAGCAGCATTCGCAGTCTAGCCTTTTTAGCGGCTTGATTCTTTTGTTTCGTTTTCTGATCAAGCAGAGGAATGACCGATCATCGCAGATGTAGCACCGATAGGTGATAAGGGAATGAACGCGTTAGCGTTGGGTAAGCAAAGCCAGTCGTGGCGAGCGACCATATATGTTTGAAAGGCTAATCTTCATTTTTCACTTACATTCTATAAATGAAAGACATAAATTACACATATGAAATAATCATATATTAATATGTTAGGTTTACGCCTATGCGTAAAGGAGAAATCTAGCAATTTTAACGCTCTAACTATTTATAACAAAGACGGGAAAACAAAAAGCACCCAAGCCACAATATTAAAGTGATTTGGATGCCTAAGGAATGTTACTTTATTATTGAATCATTCCTAATATAAAATAATCGAATTTTATAAAACAATAAGAAATTTTATCTTACTATTTTCTTATAGCTCATAAACTAAATCATCTATTCCTTCACAAACATCATTGAAGATCTTTTGCTGTCATTATAGATGACTCTGACATTATAGATCCCAGAATTCAGTTTAGATATATCAATAAGTTCAGCAACTTTCGTTTCCAAAATCTGACGACCATTGATGTCATAGATTTGGATAATATCAACATCGACTTTATTTTCTAATTCTATGCGGATATAATTTTGAGCCGGATTAGGGATTATTGATAGGTTGATAGTTTCTATTTCATTATCTTCCTGTTCGACTTCTTCTACAATATCCGCTTGTTCACCAACAAATAGGAATTCATTGATATCTTCTTTTGGTGAATTATGAGGAACGAAATTATTACTGTTACCGTAAGCGGTTATGATTACGGCATCAATGTATATCTTATCTCCATTTCCACTAGCATCACATTGGAATCGGAATTTACTATTACTGGCGAAAGCAAATTGAGATGCTGACAATAATACACTTCCACTATAAAATCCATTCGATGTGAAATCTACATTTTTGACATATGCCTTTACTGTAGTCCAAGTATTATTTTCATAAAATCGTATCCAGAAATCTTCATTGTTTTCCATACTTTGAGCATAATATTCAAATTCCACACGCACTGAATCATAACTCGTCAAATCGAAATCTTGTGAAGTCATACTGGATGAAGTGCCACTATTGTCTCTTATTCTTAATGATTTTGCACCTTCAGCAGAGTATTGAGATGTCATCCTTCGACAATCATTTCCACCATCGATCCAGCCATCCCAGCCTGTCTCGAAATAGCCTTCATGAATGACGGTTGATGTCACACCACCAGTAGTGGTGAAAGTCACAGTATTACTAAGATCAGAAAAATTACCTATTACATCTCTTGCTGCCATAAATAGATCATAAGTTGTATTTGGTGCTAAACCTGGAAGAGTTAAAGCTGTATAACTTGGATCCACATAGCCATAGTATTCACCATTTAAAAAGAAACCGTAACCAAATAATGTTTCATTATCGGTAGATGGATTCCAGGAAATATCTACTGTTGTACTGGTTGGGTTAGTAGCTGACAAGACTGGTGCTGTTGGTGATATCTGATCGATAATATCACCATTGGTCTGATTGACACAAAATTGAGTGACTTTCGAAAAATCGTATGTAGATCCACTTGCTAAGACAGTGGTGCCATCAGAAATATGATATGAGCCATTTCCATTAGCACAACACATGCCATCTCCTCCCGAATCATACATCACCAATGCATAATCTCCATCAGCAAGCGTAGGTAGAGCGATAGTAAGTGTAGACCCAGGAAATTGTGTACCATAACCAGCTAGATTACTATGAGCGTACCATACATTGTTTTTATCTTTCAATTCCCATGCTACGTCATCTGGGTTATTGTCAAATGTGATGCTCAATGTTAATGGACCTGCAGCACATATAGCGCCTGAGTTTGTAGTTGTAGTAGTCAATATTGCACTTGCAGCGGATTGATTGCCTGCTGCGTCTACAGCTATTACATAATTGTCATATTCTGTATTTGGGGTGAGACCTAAAAAGGCTTCACTTAGATTTGGGGTGGATGAGTGGAGAATGCCATCAAGATATACATCATAATGGTCGACTCCTACATTATCAGTAGATGTATCCCAAGCTAAGTCAAAACTGTTTGATGTGATATTGCTAGCTATTAGATTGGTTGGAATAGTAGGTGGATCAGTATCCGTAGTATTTGAAGTAGTGAATGGTAATGTTTGACCTTTCACTGAAAAATTATTCATGATGTCTTGTGCAAATACATTAATGTTATAGGTCGTGTTTGGAGCCAATCCAGTCAAAACAGTACTATTTGAAGGTTCGGCTTGCCACACCCCATTTACAAAAACATAATATCCTACAGGGCCAGAATCGTCAGTCGATGCTGCCCAATCTAAATTAGCAGAATTTGCAGTAATGTTGGTTACCGTTATATTTTGGATAGGAGTAGGTCTGTTGGTCTCTTTGTCAGGTCCAGCCTGCAGATCGACACAAAACTGAAATGTTTCGGAAAGGTCAAAAATACTTCCTGATTGAACTACAGTATTCCCATCCATCAATGAAAAAGATCCATTCCCTCCATTACAGCAAAGACCATCTGTTTCTAAGTCATAAAAGTTGAGTCTATACATTCCATTATTTGTAAGACTTATAGTCTCGCTAATGGTAGTATTTGCTTGATTTATAGAATAGCTATTTACAAATTTTGCTACAATAAAATTTCCTGAAATATTTTCATTCACATTCCAGGCAATTAAGTCAGGTCTATCGTCAAAAGTAATGTTCAAAGTTAGATTCCCTGAAGTGCATGTAAGTGCATTTGGATCATTGTAAAAAGTGCCAACTCCTACAGCATACCAAGCATCTGTCACAGCAACTACTTCAGCGGAGCCTGCTCCATATAGATCAATAGCCGACTGAATAGCTCCAGCTCTAGCATCAACATATCCAGATGAAGGTGTCAAATAAACAGTCAAATTTCTATAAGCAATCGCTTCAGCCTTCGATTTTCCAATCCCAGTGATTGAATAATTTTGATCCCAATCATTCATGCCAGAACCTCCATTCACCAAAAGATAAAACCAATGGTTCTGAAAACTGCTATTGAAATGAACTCCGCCATTGTCATAGCTGCCAGTCATCCAATATGTTCCTTTGTAAGTATCTGGATGACTGAATGTATTTGGATTGTTCATCGAACGAAAAGCTTGACCATTTCAGATCTTAGTGTCTTCACCTAATAACCAATCATTTGACCCAGTTGCATATTCTTCGATGCATTCTCCAAAAATATCAGCGAACGATTCATTGAGCGCACCAGATTCATAGCTATATATCAATCCAGCGGATGTACCTACGACTCCATGTCCGATTTCATGTCCGACAATATCTAAGGAAGCGAAATTATCATAGCTCGTCCCGTCTCCAATTCCAAATACTGCGGTCGTACCTGTCCAGTAAGCATTATTGTAGTTTGGAATATTGGTCACCATTGTAATCTTTGTTCCATTGCCATCATATGAAGATCTACCATGCACATTAGAAAAATAATCTACTGTTTGTTCTGCTGCCCAATGAGCTTGTACACCAATGTCGTCGGTAAATACAGTCGTATTGCTTGTAATATCCACTGTATTAGAAGGACCATTTATAGCTTTTACTGTATGGATGCCACCAGATGTAATCACGGCATTAAAAAGGCGATTGCTACCATTGACATCTTCAGCTTGGAATGAAACTGAGCCTTGAAAATAGGCATTTCCTGAGGCATTGACATCAGAATGACAGATGATGGAATTTTCAAAGACGATTTCTCCACTATGAGCATTCACATAGAAATATACAACACTCATGGGTTCAATACTGTAAACAAAATACTTGAAAGTGAGAAGAGGGGAGTCTGTCACACCTGGAATAGCAGGTAAAATTACAAGCTCTCCTTTTGGTTTTTCATAGCCTTGATAGAAAACATCTGGATTCTCAATTTCCCACAGATATTTCTTTGCATTTACGTGATTGAGTGCTTCTTTCAGACCTGCATCTGAGGAGATAGTAGGAATGGTAGATAATGTGTTTTCTGAAAATTGAATTCCACTGACACTGTAAATTTTGGAGTCATTTTTATGAACAATATACTGTCCAAATTCTACAGGAATATTATTGTACTTAGAGGCAAATTTTTCGTGTGTTTGGCCCAAATCTTTTTCTTCAACTAGACCTTTGGATACGAATTCAATTTTAGAGGAAGGAGCAAAATGATTTTTCAGGACATCAATAGAGTTTGACGATGGTGCTTGATTTGTGTTGTCAATCTTTATTATAGTACGCAGATTTTCAGATGTTTGCGCTGTTAGTGTTAGTGATGAGTACATCATCAAAAGACACAACAATTGTGTCAAATTTTTAAAGTTCATAATGTTTTATTTTGGGTTAATTACTAACCTTTTCAGGAAGAAAGACCAAATAGTCTAGATCTTCTGAGTAGGGTGTTTTTGAATAACTATTTGACAATGTTAATTGGTAAAATCGTATTGTTCGAGAAGGATTTATAAGTGGGTAGTTTCAGTTGATAAGTGCGTCGATATATAATGATAAAACACATAATTGTAGAAGAATGAAGCATTAAAACATTCAAATTTATTATCAGCAAAAGATCATATTAATATTCAGTCAAATACATGCTTTGATACAGCTAAAATAATAAATGTGGAAAAATACGACTTTTATTAATTGAATAAGATGACATTTAGTGCTGTGATTTTATCCTTTTTTCATTGAGAACTTTGTAATTCATACTTCGAGTTAAAGTTTGAAGTTAAATATTTCCATATCTAATCAATTGATAATGAATTTTGTACATTAAAAAGGACATTCTGTAATATAGGATCCTAAAATTAATAGCAAATAACTTCTATTATTTCAAGGTATAAGTGGTAGAAAAGATTTACCTTCATTCTTGAATAATTAGCACTATTTAAAAAAATCGTTTTCTGGAGACGTCTGGATCACGATTTTTTTTATGTCTAAAATTTAAACAATCCAATTGATGTGAATTTAAATTGTTGGTAAATTAATTCGCATTTGTCTAACGTGGCGATTTTTTTTACGATAATCTATTACTTGAAATTCTTTATTTACAATGAAAATTAGCTAGAAAATTCAATTGTTTTAAATTGCAATCCACAGTTTTGTTTTGGCTCGAATAGTAATTAGCCATCAATCGTTAATTGATGAGTGTCAGTTTATTAATTTAATTCAAGATATTGATTTTGCGAACATGGAAATTGATGGGCATACTGATTTGTCCATTAAAAATGCATTTTTAGAAGTAGATAACGATTGAAATTAGTTTAGAGTAAAATTACAAAACGACCTATATGCAACTGAATGAAAAAGAGGGTGGATTGCCGCTAAATTGTGGGGGACTGAACGAGCATCGAAGATGTGGAAGCAATAGCTTCCAAGTGAAGGAACGCGTAAGCGGTGGGAAGCCAACCCATCCTGCAATGCAGGTTTCTTCATTTATATCTACCCATCCCTTTCGGGTTTCCTCCTTTATTGAGCTGTTGCTCAATACTTTGGTTTCACCAAAGACCAGTCAGTCCCACTTCAAACTATCTACGATAGGTCATTCAGTCACATTCGCAGCTTAGCCTTTTTTCCTAACCCACCGCTAACGCGTTCCTTTCCTTGTCGACTATCGTCGCCACTCTGCGAGATCGGTCAGTCCCATGATTTTTTGATTCGTTTTTCATCATAGGAAAAATGAATGCCGTCCGGCGAGGACAAGAAATAATAAAAGAAATACATTACATTTTTACCTAAAAAGCTGAATAAATGAGGCAACCTTTGAGACATAAGGACTTGAATTATTTAGAAAATTAATAATATAAGTATATTGTGAATATGCCTAAAACTTCCAATTCATTTATAAATAAAATTTTTAAAAGCAGAATTCTTACGCCATTAACTTCTTCCATTCTAATCTATAGATTGTATAAAGGCTAGCAAGTATTACAGCTGTGATTATTACAAAATATGGAAAACTAATTCCTAAAACTAGCCTGAGTTGAATAGCAAAGAAGGATAGTAATACTGTAGCTCCCAAGTAGAGAAGAATTCTTTTTACAGGATACTCAACTGGATAATATCTCTGCCCTACAAAATAACCAACAATCACCATGCAAACATAACAAGCTAAAGCAGCCCAAGCTGATGCAACGGTTCCATATTTTGGAAGAAGAACTATGCTGATGCAGATAGTTATGAATGCCCCCATAAATGAAATCAGAGCTCCGATGTAGGTCTTGTCCTTGAGTTTGTACCATATTGAAACATTATAATAGAGCCCAAGAAAAATGTATGCGAATAGTAATATAGGAACTATGTTGATCCCTGATCTATAAGAATCACTTAAAAGTAAAATGATCACATCGATATAAAATATAATACCTAGAGCAGCTAGACAAGCGACAATTGTAAACGCCAGAGCTACCTTCCCATACACCTCAGTAGCATCTTTTCGATCAGCATTATTGAAGAAAAAGGGTTCAGCCGCATAATTAAAAGCAGTGGTAAATAGATTTAGCAAAATAGCTAGTTTGGCTGCGGCCCCATATACTCCAGCATTGGCTAGATTATCCAATATATTGTCCCCTAAATAGTATTTCTGTAATGGAGCTGCAAATGCCTGATTGATATTTCCAGCCAGAGCGACTGCAACTAAGGGTAGGGAATACCAAAGCATTTTCTTAAACAGCGGATAGTCGAAGGAAAAAGTAAACGTTTTAAACTCAGGAATCATAGCTAAAACCACTGCTCCAGATGCTAGTAAATTGGCAAAAAACACATAATCGATTTGACGACTCACTCCCAAAAAAGTATTTAGTTGTTCGAATTCATTAGGTAAATATGTAGGCATAAATTCTAGAAATGCCAAGACCAGAATAAGCGTCAAGCCAACATTAATAAACTTATAAACCATAAATCTGATAGGCCTACTTTGCAACCTTAATCGAGCAAACACCAATGCTGTAATAGCATCAAGGACAAGGATATAGGCAAACCACTTGATATAATGTGGCGATTCATCGTACTCTAACAAAGCTGCGAGACTATCAATATTGGGTAGCAAAATGACCAGAACAATCACACAAAAACCAAGCACTCCAATGAATCCTGTATTGAAGACTTTCTGAAGATCTCCTTTACTTCCATACCTAAAAAAAGCCGTATCCATCCTGAATACGAGGATGGTCAAAATCACAGCTGCATAGCTATACATATCCGTATAGATGCCATATTCTGTAGTATCCCCATCAAATCTTCTCGTCAGGTAGATCGTAAATACTACAAAAAGTAACACCCGGGATAAAATATGACTTAACCCATAAATAGCCGTCTCACCAGCTAGTTTTTTTAGTAATGACATATATCAAATTGCTTCAAGCCTGCAAGATAGTGTATTATGTTTTTTGAAGGGATATGATCTTATTATTCGTTGGTGGAGAAAGAGGATTTGTGGGTAAAAGTTAATTTGAGATGCATTTCAGATAGACGTTTTGCATTGTCATCCCGACCGAAGTGGCATTGTCATCCCGACCGAAGTGGAGGGATAGAATGCAAGTATATCTAATAATTTCGACCTTGTGGAGAAATCTATCATATCAAATTATTACCAATATTTTTCTTAAAAGTGACAAACTGAAGAGCATCCTTGTCTACGCTTTTCTTTGTGGTTTCTTAGTGAAATCGTTGTGCCATTTTGGTGAATTATTTTTTGTCATCTTTAATCTTGGTTTCAGGCATTAGATGTATTCTTTTTTCACCACTAAGTCACCACGGCAACACAAAGGAACCACGAAGTTAGATGTTTACTATTTATACTCCTTGCACCTCAAAATAACTATTAGTCAAATAGAGAGATAACAAATCAACTCAACTTTTGAATCTCTTTAGAAATATTAAACCTTGCTTTTGCTTCAAGTTTGGAATAAAAAAAGTCAGTATAGTACAGCCTCTCTCTTTGATGAAATCTTTCCATTATTTCTTTCCTTTTTTTACGATAAATAATACCAGGAATCCACGTATATTCTTTTCTGATCTTAGTACAATATTCTTCATATTGTGTTTCTGGACTTCCTAGAATCGTGATGTCAATATCCATAATTAAGGCTTCTGAAGAATTTTTAGGAGCTTCAGTATGGAGGGTAGATAAAATCTGGTCATATACTTTTTGTATTACGTCTGTAGTGGCATTTTGACTTTTTAAGAATGGACGCTTCTTCTGCACTTTTCAGTTCATTGTTCTTTCCATATGGATTGTATATGATGTCATGATACCAGATTGCCATTTCAATTATATGTTTGTCGGTTATTTCACTTTCAAAATTATCCAATTGATTGAGGCAGTCATTTACATGTTCCAAATTGTGATAGGCTCGATGCTTTTCTTGATACATCTCGTGCAGTTTGAAAAATGCTGCCTTATTTTCTCCAAATCCAAATGGCCATAATTACTTCTGCTACGCCTATTAATTGAGTTAATAACGGAGCATAGGATAGCCCAAGAATACTACCAACGATCTCTTGATGTCTTGGAACAAGGTTAAGAATTTTACAAATAAGACCATTTACAAACCATATTAAACCTATCGCAATGTTCAAGATGTAGTACATTGATAAGGGGTGCATTTCAAAATGACGTTTTATTAATTCTATTTTAAATTGCCCTAATTGACTTTTTGCAGAATCGCTAAATCGCAGAACCGCTAAATCGCCTTATGATGTTGACTTCTTAAATTTCCTTCAGTAAATTTCCTTTTGAACATCAAATAGCAAAATGTGTCAATTTGAAATGCACCTTTGATAAGTTGCTCTGTTTCATTCCAATGATTTTCATGTATATTAAGCTTATTGGTGTATTCTAATAAATGTGAGAGAATTTCGAATAATATATCCAAAGTATTCTGAGCAAACGTTGTCTATAAGTTATTCAATAGATAAGGGAACTTCTGCTTCTTTAATCTATCCATCGTTTTTAGCAATATTTCTGAAACTAATTCAAATCCAAGATAAGAGTTTAGAGCAATTACTATATTTATAGCTGCAAATAAAACAAATGTTTAAAAAGCTATTTTTCTTAATCATTCTAGTTAGCAATTTAAACATTGTTGTAGGTCAATCATTAACTTATAAGGTATATACGATAGAAGATGGGCTCCCATCTAATATGATCTATAGGGTAGTAGAAGACTCTATTGGCTTCATTTGGATAGCTACAGAAGCTGGAGTATGTAGATATGATGGCTCTGTCTTTAAGTGCTATACTACTCTTGATGGGCTGCCCAATAACGATGTTTTCAATATTTATATAGACAAAAAGAGCCGAATATGGCTGAGCACATTTTCAGATAAAGTGGCATGCATTGAAAATGGTCAGGTTAAAATACAACATGTTTTTGATAAAGAAGAGTGGGTACTCTTTTACCATAATAATCATGAGGAAACATATGCAACAACTCGCTCAAGAATTACCATTAAATTTTCTGAGAATGGTACAAAAGTGAATCTTAAAGATCATGGGAAACAAAAGTATAACGTAAGTGATAAATATTCCTTACTAGGTGAAACATATGGAATATCTATATATCAAAATGACTCACTAATAATAAACTATAAAGATTATAAACTAAGAAGAATACTATCTAAAGATCAGATATTCGAAAATATTTTACTTCTAAGGCATAAAGATACCAAAGGAATAACTGTATTTGATTTAGAAAATAGAATAGTTAAAAACATAAGATTTAAGGCAGAAAATGTTTCGAAAGAACCTAAAGAAATAATAATACAAAGAGTATCTGCTTCAGCTAAATTTCAAGTTTTTTATAATAACAATATATATAGCATATCAAAACAGGGAGAGGTTGAAGATATATTTTCGCTACAACCCATCAATCAAGGTTTTATAAATACAGCTTGTTTTGATAGTAATAATAACCTTTGGATAGCTACGAATAGAGGATTACATCTATACTCTAGCCAAAAGCAGCATTACAGCCTTAAAATATTAGAAGCTACAAAAGGTCAATATATTTCTAACATCAAGAATTATAAAGACAATTTGATATATTCTACAGATGATGGCAAAATCGTAAAAAAAGAAAAAAGAAACTATTCAACTCTTATAGATCTGTCAGATGAATACTCACCATTCATATACAATTTCATTATTGAAAATGGACACCTTATCGCTTCTACTAGGATTAAACCACTACAATCATTTACACTCGACTCAAAGTCAATGCCAAGCGCTGAATTAAGTGGGCTTTACAATGAATCTCGGTTATATGAAAAACCTCCTACTAATTTTAAAAAAATCGTTACAGATGGAGAGTATATTTTTGGTGTAGGCAGTACCTCTTTGCGAATTAGCAATTTCGATTTGCAATCCGTTTGTATTATAAGAGATAGGATCTATAAAAGTGTTGCTATAGATGTTGATAACAAGAATATATGGGTAAACACAACCAAAGGAGTTTATTATACTAATAGGGATGAAAAACTAAATTTCAAGAAAGTAAGTGGCTTAAAAAATATCTCATCGATTCATTATATTGGTAATAGCAAGTTATTGATCAATGACTTATCCAATAATTATTCAATATGTGATACTAATCAATGTATAAGCCTTAATTCATCCTTTAAGCACATTATAAAGTCAGTTATTCTAAAAGATAAAGGAACTACATGGATAAATACAGATAGTGGTTTGTACGAATACAATATCAAAGCTTCAGGAGATAGAAATACCAATCTTGACCTCGATAAGATACTCGACTATCATTCGCTAGATTTATACAATAAAGTGAATGACTGTGCATTTGTTGATTCTTTAATATATCTAGCCACAAATGATGGGATATATGAAGTTCAAAGTAAAGATCAAATAGAGTCTCTACCCTATAATATTGAATTAAAAATAAATGACAAGAGCAGACAGATAGAGCTAGAGTACGAGAATAGAAAATTAGAAATAAAATTTTCAGCACCTAGGTTTTACTCAGACCATAAACTTGATTATTTCTATAAAATGGAAGGAGTTGACTCTAGTTATATTAAAACACAAGCATCATCATTAAACTATGATCGCTTAAATGCAGGGGCATATATTTTTAACGTATTTGCTCAAGACAAACGAGGAGATAATAGTAAAGAAGCTTCATTTTACATCAATATTAAAAAGCCTTGGTGGCAACAGTATTGGTTTCTTATTGGGGTTACATTATTGACACTGTTTATCATTTATTGGAGTGTGGAGAAAATAAAAGAAAGGGAAAGAAGAAAATCACTAATGAAACAAAAATATGCTTCATTAGAACTAAATGCGCTACAATCACAAATGAATCCTCACTTCGTTTTTAATGCACTAAGCTCTATCCAAAACTTAGTACTGAAAAGCAATAATAGCAAGGCAAATACATACATAACAAAATTTGCTACGCTTATGAGAATGTTTCTAGAAGCCTCTAAATATAAATTTGTCTCTTTAGAGTCAGAAATGAAAATTGTTGAAGAATATTTAGCGATTGAAAATCTAAGATTTGAAGACAAATTGAAAATTCAAATTGAAAATAAGTTATCTCATATATCCTACAACACTCTTATTCCAGCTACATTAATACACCCGTTTGTAGAGAATGCTATAATCCATGGATTGTTTCATTCTAAAAACGAAAAAGTCCTTAGCGTAAAATTAGATGAGGATACCAATAATATATACATTTCCATTGATGACAATGGTATTGGGTTGAATTCCCCCAAAAATGACTCTCAATTTAAAAGTAAAACATTTCCAAGTAGAGGAATGCAAATACTAAATGAAAAACTAGACGTTGTAAAAGAATTAAAACAGCAAGATATCTCTTACACTATTACAGACAAGTCAGATATAAATAAAGGGAATGGAACAGTTGCAATTATTACTATAAAGAAGAAGCCATGAAGTGTATTATAGTTGATGATGAAAAACATGCTAGAGAAAATTTATCATATCTTCTGAAAAGTAGGGAATATGATGTTGAAATTGTTGGAGAGGCACAAAATGTTGATGAAGCATTCATCTTAATAAATAACACTCAACCTGATTTGGTGTTTTTAGATATTTCAATGCCAAATAAAAATGGTTTTGACCTCATTGAAATGTTTGATGAAATTTTATTTCATATTGTATTCATTACCGCATATGATAGTTTTGCACTAGAGGCATTTAAAAAACTTGCAACGGCGTATATACTTAAGCCTATAGATGAAGTGTTATTAGACAAATGCATGAAAAAAATAATTCTTTCTTCTGAAGTAGAAAAAGATAATAATCTAGAAAAAATTCACGCTCTTATATTGTCTATGAACTCAAATAGAAAGCTGGCAATCCCCTCAGATACAGGAATTGACTTGATCCTATTCGAAAATATAATCTATATTGAATCTGAAGAAGGCTATACTATCTTGCATATTCAAAATGGTAAGAACATACTTACTTCAAAAAGAATAGCATACTATCAAGAAAGACTGCCTCCAAGTGAATTCATAAAAATCCATCAATCCTTTCTTATAAATATTAATTACATCGTCAAATATCACAAAAAGGGTATTGTATCTCTATCCAATGGTGTAGATCTTCAGGTAAGTAGGTCAATGAAAAAAACATTCTACGATTTCCTAACAAGAAAGTAAGCACATATTATAAGAAAGCAATGCAGGATCTGTTCGTAAATGACAGCTTTCTGTTCTATACTGACCGTTTTTGTGTTCACTTCACAAAACATGACTCAAGCATAATTTTTGAGATAAATTTGTAAAGTTCAAGAGTGAAATTGTTTTAATACTTACTTGGAAAATGTACTTAATTTCTTCTGATGATGTTTTGCGGTCATGCAATGATCGCAATTAAATTTTGTTTAAAAAAAATTTTAACAATATGAAAAAGGTGTTTTTATTAATAATGGTAATCTGTACTATCTGGGCTTGCTCAAATGAAAAACTAACAGATAACACACAAGAACCAAATGACATGACAATTGAAATGTTAATTGAAGAGGCAGCACAACAAGAAATTGTTAGCAATGCAAAATTTCAAGAGCAAATTAGGAATCCTGATTTTTTCGCCAAATACAATGAGGTAATACAATTAAAAACGGACCAACCAGGTCCTATATGCTAGCAGAACCAATATTTATGACCAATAAACAGAAAATCACTTTCAGAAGTACCAATCAAAATAACTGGAGGAATCATCTAAAGCAACACACCCTTTTTGCTTAACTCATTCATATTGAGCGTGAATTCCTCCTTACAGATGTTGAACGTGATATACGAACACAATTAATTACTTTGAAAAAGTTAGTTTTTTTGATTTCTATGTGCTTTTAGCACAAATGATTTTAAAAGTTGAAAACTAATTTTTCTATCACTTTTTAAAATTATTTATAAACCCTTTTAAAAAATTTAAAATGAAGAAAATATCTTTAGTTATAATAATATTTGTTTTTACACTGAGTTTTAATAACCTAATAAATGCTCAATGTGCAAATCCTCCAATTTATAATGATCCAGCGTCTAATACAACTGGTAATTTAGAAGCTATGAACATTCCATGTGCTTGGACAATTACTAACGGAAGTCCTAATATCGCAGTAGCTGTTGGAGATAGATACATGGATGGAAATCACACAGATTTAGCTGGGAAAGTAGTAGAAATAGTTGGGACTTGCAACCCTGAGCAAGGAGAGTATCATCATGGAAACCAGTCATTAGGAGCTGTGGCAGGTATCAGGAATAATGGTCATTGTATAGCTGGGAGTGGAGGCGAGACTAAGGTAGCAGCCTTTTGTGGTGGAACAAGTAATGCTACGCTATTAGATATGATGAATCGAGGTTATAAAATTGTTAGTGTTTCGGCATGGGGAGGAATAACAAAAGCAAGATTAGAATTATTAACTTCTAATGGAGTAGTTGTTTTGCTGGCTGGGCTTAATCAACATCATCAAGCAAGTGACCCTGATGGATATCATAGTGTTCCTGGAGTTATCCATTGTGGAAGAGCCAATTATGCTGGTGATTTTTGGCAATATAATTCCGGCAGTAATAATGATCCCAATTTGAATATGGACGTCTTAGCTATGACCCAAGGTATTCATAGGTTACAGCCTGGCGATGATTGCAGTTGGTCAGCAACTGGTGGTACCTCAATAGGTACACCACACATAGCAGGAGTAGTAGCGCTCATGATGGACGTAAATCCTTGCCTCACACCATCTGACTATGAAGAGATCTTGGTAGCTACATCGCAAGCTGTACCAGCAAATGCACCTCCGGGAACAACTCGTGGTGGAATCATTGATGCTTATGCAGCTGTACTAATGGCACAAAACTTTCAAGGAATAGATAAGACATATACTGGAAGTCAAACCATCTCAATGGATCAGATTTCTGGTAATTTGACCATACAGGCAGGAGCACAGATAACAATAGATGGAAAAATAGTAGTCGCATCTAATAAAGTTATCACTGTGGAAGCAGGAGCAACATTAGAAGTGACAGGAACTATAGAACTAGGAGAAGATACCAGAATCGTTGTAAAAAGAGGAGCGGTTATGGTTGTTAACGACGGCACGATAACCAATGCAAAAGGGCCTAATGCATGTTATGCATCAGATCAGTGGGAGGCAATAATAGTGGAAGGAAATGCAATTCAATCGCAGCAAGGACCTAAGGATTTAACGATAGACATAAATAAAAATGGTATTCTTCATCTAAAAAATGCAACAATAGAAAATGGGCATACTATGATCTCTATGAGTCCTATACATTTGCCCTACAATGATAGACCAGCATATTGGGGTGGGCATGTGACAGCGCAAGGCACTACATTCAGGAATACAAATAACTTTTCTAATTATGCGCGGGTTGCACAATTCATGCAGTATTTTCAAGAAGATAAAAGTTCATTTGTGGATTGTAATATTTCAAATGTGGCAGGAGGGATGACACACTGGAGTAATTTTGGTGTGACATACGATCATAATAGGTTTGATACTTATCAAAAACATGCATTACTCACTTACGATGCAAGCATCATAGTCCAAAATGGAAATGTATTTGAAAGCAGTCTTATTACACAGTTTGATGAAGCGGCTATTGATTTAGAACAAACATTTGCTATTGAAAATGGTTCTGTAATTGGTGGAGCTGATTTATCATTGCAGCCGAACCAATTTTATGGTGGATATAACTCGATATTCTCTGAAGGAGGTAATACAACAAATCTTCCAATTTCAGTTCGAAATAATAATTTTGTTGGTGGAAATTTGAATGTTTATTTCAGTGGTATTTCCTCGTTTAATATTAGAGAAAATGATTTCATAGGACCTACCTTTGGTACGACATTATCATCAAATGGGGATAGACATAATATCCAAAGAGATAATCAATTTTCAAGCAATGATGTTGGGATTTTTACATTTTATGATAATTCTGGATATGAGCTGTTATCGAATTGTTTTGATTTTACGAATAACATAGATGTAAGGATAGATGCTGGAACGATTAGAGAAAATCAAGGCAATATATTTGTCGGTGCCTCAAATGTTTTTTCTAATAGTTCAGCATCACGTAGAATCTCGATGTCAGGATTAAACAATAATCCAACCGTCCCATACTTCACTTATTGGATAGAAGAAAATACACCTCTTGTTGACAGAACTGTTCCATGGATTGGTTTTAGTGTTCCCATTGACAATGACTCTGATGAATACAACATGTTTAAATCAGTTTCCTTTAGTAATGTCAATTGTGGTTCAACAAATTCACCTGGTCCTGTAAATACTGCTGAATATGATTGTGACTTGCCAGCTCCTTGCGATGAATTGGAACAGTTTATCGAGGATTTAGAAATTGAATTAGCTCAAGAAATAACGATTTTGCAGTCTCTACCACAATTTAGTAGTCAGTGGTATCAAACAAAATATAAAATTGCAGAAATACAGAGTTGTATACAAAAGGCCAAAATAAAATTAATATTTTGTAAAGGTCATGATGATAAAATTGAAGATGTTATTCCACTTTTCCAAAACGATAAATTCAAATACAGAACATATATAATGGGGGCGATGTTATCCAATCAAGATTATGTTATGGCTAGGAGTTATCTCAGTGGAATTAATGCAGTTACAGAAGAGGAGGTGGATTTTGTTTCTACGCAAGAAATTAATTTAGATCGATTAGAGGATTACAGTTTTGAGCCATCATCTATTGATCTAAATACACTGCATACTATAGGAATGAAAACCTATCCAATGTCGGCATATGCAAGATCATTGTATAGGTATCTTACGGGTGACAAGATAGATTTGCCGTTGCCTTATGGAAGGGATGATATTAATCCTAGAGAAGCACAAGAAGATAGTTTTATGGAACGGTATAATTTTTTTCCTAACCCTACTAATAATGTGCTGACTATTGATTATGAAATACAAGAAAATAGGACAATGTCAGTGTACGATACTCGAGGAATTAAAATCATGTCTTATGCTTTAGATGGTGCAGGGAACAAAGCATCTATTGATTTAGGTCAACAATCCAACGGGATATACCTTATCCTTATTAGAAATACAAAAACGCTCGAATTAGTGCATTCTGAGAAAATAATTTTAATGAAATAGAAATTAATGCTGTCATCTAATTTTGGATGGCAGCATTATTAATTTTAATAGAATGAATACAAAATTAAGTGAAAGAAAATGGGGTCTCTCACGTAACTCCTTTAAAATCGGATGGACCCACCGGGACTTAAGTCTTCACTACCCCATACTTTTAAATATTCTATTTTATACTATTATTCAACACCTTAAATAACCACCTTATGTAAACTAGCTTAAGATAACGCTATATTTACTCGGGTAATTAAGGCAAGCTTAAAAATTAGGCATTATACAGCTAGACCAAATAAGGCTGGGCACAAAAGACAAATTTTGCTTTTAATGTTAAAAAAAGCAATAAATCTATCTGAAGAAAACAAAGGAACAAATCTATACTATATGACATAATCTTATAGATTAAAATTTAGCATTTCTCTGAGAACTATCATTATACGCTCCTAAGTATTATGTGGTTCGTTATAATTAAAGATTGTACTATATAGTGGATATTAATCTCTTACCTACAAATATTTTACAGTTGGTGAGTATCAAAGTCGATAGGAGTATACTTAAAAATGGAGAACCAAATAAATGATTCTCCATTTCAAAATCTAACCAACTCTGGAATCTAGATTATTCTTTTCTTCGTCCTCATTCCTAGATTTCTTTTCCTCCTTAGCCTTTATGACTATTTTTAAATTACCCATATCAGTACTCACTTTCTGATTCAACACCTTAGTATACGTCTGCAACTGATAAGGAATACTAAAAGAATAAGACTTATTGTGCGCATAAAGATGAGTAGTTAAAATTATATTGTTTACTTCTTTTGAAAATTGAAAATATATATAAAAAATCTTTTTAGAAAAGAATGGGAATTTAAAATTCTCAATGGAATGGGATATGGTTTGAATGGTATACTGCAAAAAGGGATTCCCAAGCTTGCAAAGATTGGCAAGCCTGACTTCTTGGATGTTTGCCTGGTTTTTGAATCTGAAGCTTAAACAGAGTTAACCAATCTAAGGGCTTGGGAATCTCGCCCATACTCAATTGGGGACTAGCCCCAATTGATGTATGTTTGATTGTGTCAGCAATATTTAATTTATCCCATCTACTTTCATAATTGGACGTATTTCAACTCTCCAATTTCCGTCTTCAAATCTTGGATCACTTTTAGCTATTTTGACAGCCTCGTTTAAATCCTTTGCTACAATGTGATAGTATCCAGAAATTACTTCCTTTGTCTCGTTGAATGGGCCATCAATAAAATTACCATTTTTGAATGAAATAATTGACCCTTCCATTTCTAATGGTTGTGCAGCTTTCATTTTCTGTTGTTCTACTAATCCCTTGATAAAAGCACCCACTTTTTGTACATGTGCTTGCTGTTATTCAAGAGATAAATCAGCAATAGGGTTTCCTTCACTTCGGATGAAAAGCATAAATTCTTTCATATTCTAAAATTTAAAATTGTTAAAAAACTAGATATCACCCTTATTACAATTACAAACTTCAATTAGGGACAATCTTTGCCAACTTTTTTGTGAGAAAAGTAATATCGCGTTTATTCTTCGCTTTCGAAATTGCTTTACTTAGACATTTTGCACTCGCATCAAAATTAAGTTCTTCCAAATAAAACTCAGCAATTGTCGAATGGAATAAATGATGCTCAGCTATATCTGATTTTGATTTTAGCTGTTCAAGTTCTTTAATTGCTAATTGATAACCTTTTACCTTAGACAATGCGACACTTCGGTTTAATCGTATTAGAGAAGTGTCGACAATATTTAATAGAGCATCATAGAGATTGAGAATTTCTTCCCAATTTGTTTTTTCAAAATCAGGAGCAACGCAATGGTTCGCAGAAATAACAGCCAATATGTGATATATGGAGACCTGTTCGCTTTCGATTCCTTTGTTCAAGTAAAATATTCCTTTACTTATTAATTTCTTATTCCACAGGTTTCGGTCCTGGTTTTTCATTTCAATTGCTTCATTAAATTCATTTAATCGAGCATCAAAACGAGAAGCATTCAGGTACATTAAACTCAAAAGAGCATAGCAATTTTCTTTTTTTAAAATCTTAGAATTATTTTTTAGTGTTTCAGCTAATCTTATTGCTTCAAAACATAATTCCTTGCGAATTAAATTGTCTTTTTCGGAAGGTGAATATCCTTCATTGAATAATAAATAGATAGCCTGGATAATAGTTGGAATGTCATTTTCAATATTGGCAGGTAAATTAAAAGACACATTATTCTCTCTCAATTTCCTTCTAGCTCTGACTAACCGTTTGTTTATAGTTTCATTGGATGTAAAAATTGCATTTGAAATTTCCGAGATACTAAATCCGCAAAGAATTTTAAGAATAAGGCTGAGTTGAGCATCTTTGGAAATAGAAGAATGACAGCAGACAAACATCATCTTCAATTGTTCGTCTTCAATAACTTGGTCAGAAAAATCCAGGTTTTCTATTTGCGGTAATCTGGAATCAAGATGACTAAATTCATCGTTATATTTATGTTGTCGTTTTACCTTTTTTAAAATATTAATGCATTCGTTCTTCGCAGTTATATATAGCCAAGCCTTTGGATTTGGAGGAATACCATTGTGTTGCCAATATTTCACTGCCTTATAAAAAGTTTCTTGTGTAATATCTTCTGCTATTTTGAGATTATCTACACCTAAGAATTTGATTATTACGGATACTATTTTGCCATACTCTATTCGGAATAGATGTTCTGTTAAGTCTTCTTTTTTTGTATCATTGGTTTTTTTCATTTGATATTATTGGTGCTGGACAATGGATATAATGAATGCTTTTGGTTTAGGCTTTGGCTTAAAATAAGATCAATAATTTATATGTGTCATATTTACTTAATTGCAATTTCTTTTAAATCAATTATATGTACATGAGTGAGAACTTTGTAATAAAAGCTTTTATTCTATTTCCTAACCATATTTATCTATATATACCCGCATATAAACGTTTAAAACACGGCTATCCCATTTTTACATTCCATATTTGCCATCAAGTCAAAATTCCTATCATGCTTAACACATGAAATATTTATTTGACTTGAATATTCAATATATCACATAAACATAATAATCACTACATTCGCCATGACTAAATCATCAATCCTCACAATGCCAGAGTCGCCAGACATATACAAAATACTTAAATCTACCTTTGGGTATGACACTTTTCGAGATACCCAAGAAGAGATAATAAGGCATACCCTAGATAATAAAGATGCGCTTGTCATTATGCCAACAGGTGGTGGAAAATCGCTTTGTTATCAGATTCCAGCCTTAGCTTCAAATGGAGTGACGTTAGTTGTGTCACCACTGATAGCATTGATGAATGATCAGGTTATGAGTCTAGAACAAGCTGGAGTGGCAGCGGCAAGTTTGCATAGCAATATGTCACCCGAAGAGTCGATGGATGTAGAGCGAAAACTAAATGCAGGTGAGATTAAGTTGCTGTATATGTCACCTGAACGTATCAATAGCGAAAACACTCAGAATTACCTCAATACCTTGGATGTAAATTTAATTGCCATCGATGAAGCGCATTGTGTTTCTGTCTGGGGAAATGACTTTAGACCTGATTATGTTAAGTTGGTTAAGCTGAGGGCAATTTTTCCGAAGGCATCTTTTATTGCTTTGACAGCAACTGCGGATCAAGCTACTCAAGATGATATTTGTAATCAGTTGAAATTGGATGACCCTAGGGTATTTTTAAGTTCGTTTGAAAGGAAAAACATCACTACATATGCTCATCCTGCATTAAAGAGGATAGACAAAATTGCCAGCATCCTCAGAGAGTATACAGAAGAATGTGGCATCGTGTATTGTTTAAGTCGAAAGGATACGGAGAAAGTATCTGCAAAGTTAAATATGATGGGCATGAACACGGCTCATTATCATGCAGGATTGGATGCTGAGAAGAGGTATAAGGTGCAGCGAGATTTTCAAAATGATGAAATCAAAATAATTGTTGCTACTATAGCTTTTGGGATGGGAATTGACAAGCCTAATATTCGGTTTGTAATTCATTACAATATGCCTAAAAATTTAGAAGCTTATTATCAAGAGATTGGTCGGGCAGGAAGAGATGGACAGGAATCTGTAGCGCATATGTTTGCCAGCTGGGGAGATTTTATAATGCTCAAGAGGTTCGTAGATGATGGAGATGGAAAACAAGAGTTCAAAGATGTCCAATTAGCGAAGCTTGAGCGGATGTGGGAATATGCCTCCACTACGGATTGTAGAACAAATAGTGTACTTGCCTATTTTGGAGAGTATAAAAAAGAAAACTGTGGGCACTGTGATAATTGCTTGAATCCGCCAATCAAAAAAGATGGGACAATACCTTCTCAAATGATATTGTCAGCCATATGGAGAAGCAATCAATCTATAGGAATTGAATTATTGATTGATGTTTTGAGAGGTTCTCAAAAACAAGAAATTAGAGAAAAGGGATTGGACAGCATAAAAACATTTGGTGTAGGGAGAGATACTTCGCGACCTGTATGGAAAAATTACATTATCCAACTTTTGAATAAAGGCATTATTTCAGTGAATTATTCTCAGGGGTCAACACTCAAATGGACGCCTTTGTCAAACGCGGTTTTGAAGGGAGAAAAATCTATCCAATTGGCTGAATTTGTTCCTACTGAGAAAAAAGTTGTGGCACCTAAAAAAACAAGAACACCATTAAATGTAGATACTTCACTAATGGGTAAACTAAAAGCATGGAGGCTAGAGCAAGCAAGACATAGAAGTGTGCCTGCATATGTCATTCTCACCAATAAGGCTATTGAAGAAATCGCAAGTGAAAAGCCTACAAATAATATTGAGTTGTTGGAGATAAATGGGATTGGGAATGCAAAACTTAATCTATATGGAGAAGCTATTTTGGAGATTGTGAATGAGAATATCTAAGTTAGATGTTATTAACCGCAAGGGCTCTAAGAAGATGCAAAGTTATCAAAGCCAATTGTTTCATTATAATATTTTTCTTAGCGAACCTTGTGTAATCCTTCGCGATCCTTGCGGTTAAAAAAATCATCTAAAAATAAACCCTTCCCTGTAAGGATCACAAGCATCAAACCAAAATTCATTTTTCCCAACAAATGAAGCACTCCCAGAAACCCTTGGCAATACAGCTTCAAAACCATGGAAATCCACAACCTCCATTACTTCAACAGTCATAGTGCTCCCAAGAATACTCTCAATAGTAATCTTTTCATTCAAGCCCAACTCTCCTTTTGCAAAATGCAATCCTGCTCTGGCACTTACACCAGAACCAGTCGCTGATCTGTCCAATTCACCTTCAGCAAAAATGCAAACGTTTCTACTGTGATGATTTGGATTTTGAGGCTTTCCAGTAAAAATAGTGCCGTATAAAAAACTAAGATCTGAAGTTGTCGGATGCTTTATTTCAAAATTTGACATGACTGCTTTCTTGATCTTTTTGCCAAGTGAGATTAATTGATTGTGATTGGATGGAAGCATTGAAATATTTAATTTATCAGCATCAATAAAAGCATAAAATGCACCACCAAAAGCAACATCAAATTGAATATTGCCAATTCCATCAACAATGACATTTTCATTCTCTAAATATAGATACGAAGGAACATTTACAAATGAACTTTCTACTACAAGCCCATCTATAATTGTTGCTTTTGCTTTTATGACTCCTGCTGGCACATTGATAGTCAATTTGGACTCTTCATTCGGAATTAAAAGCTTTGATTCAAATACAAATTTTGTCAACGCTATAATCGCATGACCACACATAGTAGAATAGCCTTCATTATGGATAAAAAATACATCAAAATCTGCATCAGATGTTGTTGGATCTGAGATTATCGCTCCATACATATCAGCATGACCTCTTGGTTCAAACATCAACCCAGTCCGCAGGTCGTCATGATTCTCTTGGAAATACCGCCGTTTTTTTAATACAGTAGAACCATGAATTTTGGGAAGCCCTTTTATAGGAATACGCAATGGCTCTCCTCCAGTATGCATATCGATACATGATATCTTAGTACAATTTTCAGGGGATTCAAAACTAAAATTGCGAAGTATGTTTTCCATTTTCTAGAGAAGTTTTAACGAAGTTATTTAAGACGTATGTTAAAATGATTTGTTTGTGCTTGATTTCCAAATTGAAGTCATTTTTAAGGAGCATAGCCAAAGCTAAGTGACGAAAAAATTGCGAAAAGTTGGGGATCAATGACATACAAAGGAATTAACAATATGTTTTTAAATAACTTCAATATATTTTTCGTAAGCTGCAATTGCATATGCCAAATCAAAAGCAGCCATTCCTACAGATTTGAAAACAAGATTGCCATGATGAGTGATTGATTTTGTATCACTAATAATATCCGCAAGTGTAATAATATTTTTTTGCTCAATCCAGGTATTTGCAATTGCATTTATAACATCCCCAACCTCAGTTTTGGCAGATTCTGAATCTATAATCAATGCGTCTGAGCTTTGATATATTTTATCAGGCAATTCTTGCATATGTTTTGAAAATGAACCAACACTGATAAATCTTTTTGATTGAATGTCTAATCCATAAGTCTTGAATACTGGATCAATAGATGTAGTACACGCTATGATTACCTCGGCATTCTGAACAACCTCTTCTGGATGTGAGCACCATTTGATTTTGATATTTGGAAACCTCTTTTTCACTTCATCCTGATATGAAATAAATTTTTCCTCACTCCTGGAATAGCAATAAATTTCCGTTATTTTCCTCATTGAAATCGCAAAAATTGTTTGCCAAAATCCTTGCACACCTAATCCAATAATTCCAAGTTTGCTTATATTATCACAGATCAAGTCTAACCCAATACTGCCAACAGCAGCAGTTCGCAGAGCAGTGACCATAGGCGCATCCATCGTGACTAAAGTTTCTCCTGATTCACCATCATTAAGAACAAGAATCCCAGAAATAATTGGAAGATTATTGATGTGATTTTGAGGGTCAACAGATATCAGTTTAGTGCAGTAATATTGCTCACCAAAAGCAGGCATTATGAGATTTGTCGATTCGCCTCGTTTTATATGAATCCGTTCTGGAACTTTATAATTCCCTTCTGCAAATTTGAGTATGCCTTGTTTGACAATTTCAATCACCTCTTTTGGAGAAAACAAGTCCTTTAAAGTCTCTGAAGTTAGATGGTTCATTTAGTATCAATTCATTCTAATATTGACAGAGATATTCGGAGTAAACTTGAGACCCTTTTCATTTATAGCTAAAAGGGTAGGTATATCTCCACCACTATTTTCATTAATTAAATAGTTCCTTCCGAGTATATTATTTCGATTCCCAATGTTCTGAAGAGCAAATCCAATAAAACCATTGACATTATTAGGAGAGCCAAAATTGTAGATGATTGAGCCATCCATTCTGAAATATCTTTTCAATCTTAAGTTATTTGGAGGGTTTTCATATTCTATTTTATCATTCACTAGCATAGCCGCAGTAGTTGGCAATCCACTCCTATATTCTATCCCAAAAGAAAATTCCCAAGATTTTACCTTATACAAATGAACCCATTTAAATACAAAAGTCTGATCATGTGATGCGATGATAGGTTCAAAAGAGATTTGTGGAAATTCATACTTTGTTTTTGATATGCTATAACTGATCCAGCTTCTATACCTTTTTATCCTTTTTTTAAGCAAAATATCAATACCTCTTGTTCTTGAATTTCCACTACTAAATTTTTCGTTGTTCAGTTCAAAAAAGCCATTAGATAACGTAGTGATCCCTGCCAATTCCTTAACATAACCCTCTACATCCAAGGTCCAATTTCCTTTTTGATAGATAAATCCACCCATCCATTGGTTGGATTCTATTACTGGAATAATAACTTCATTATTAGGGTCATTACTTGCTGTCACCCAAAATTGATTGTTAAAGCCTAGGTTATTGGTATTAAATGCAACCAATTGACTCACAAATTGAAAATGTTTGCCAGTGCTGACTTTTAACTTTAGTCTATCGGTCACATTTGTAACAAGGGCTATTCTAGGTTCAAAATAGTTATTTTTTAAATTGCTCTGGTATAGATATCTTAGACCAATATTAAGTTGAAGTGTTTTAGGTAGTTTCAACGAATACTCACTAAAAAGAGCATGTAATCTATTTTCGAAATTAAAATCAGTAGCGGTACTATCTTGTCTATCAATTATTGAAATATCCAACTCAGTTTTATTCCCAGTGAATTGATATCCAAATATTACATCTTGAGTTTCATTTATGATCCATTCGTTATTCCAATTCAATCCACCATCTTTAATAGAATTTCTGGATACAAATGAGAAGGCAGGATCGGGATTGTTGTTTTTAGCTTTGAATCCAAGATTATAATCGTATTTATATTCTGCATTGGTGAATTCCAATTTACTTTTGTAGCGTTTATTCCATTGTCTTTCCCACGTGAAGTTTGCACCACCATTTCTCAAGTTCAATAGTTCTACAGAATATACATTCCACTCTTCAAAATCAGATTTATAATTCAGCGAATTTAAAGTTCCAAGCGACATGAATCTGAATTTATTCTTGCCATAATCCATCATCCATTTGAGATTGGCATCATTGAATTTGTATTCATCACTGAATTGAAGTTCAGGATCATTGAAATTGCTTTCTTCAACTTTCGTCCCTTGAAATACTTTTTCGGCATATCGGATAAACGTCGGCGTATTCCAAATATCCGTAAGGCTTCTTCTTGTAGATATCATCAATGAAGAATTTTTCCAAAGTGGAATATCTAAATCCAAATGCAAATGAGTCAGATTAAAGCCAGCTCCAACATTGAATTTTTTAGTGATTTCCTCTTTGGAACGTATATCAATAACACTTGATACTCTACCTCCATATTCACTCCCTATTCCGCTTCGATGCACATTCACATGATCGATTATATTAGGATTGAAAGCTGAGATGGTGCCGAAAAAATGACTGGTATGGTACATAGGAATACCATCCCATAAAATCAAATTTTGATCTGGCGTACCTCCTCTAACGTGAATTCCATCCAAAGACTCTCCTGGTGAAGTTATGCCAGGTAAGAAGCTAATTGCTGATAATACATCCTTTTCTACAGAACCTGGAAGCACGTTCATTTCTTCAGGCTCTATGACAACAGTATTGGCATTTTCTGTTTGATTGATTCCGTCAGCAAGGTATTCTTTAAGTATAATTGGCGCAAACGATATACTTTCGACACTTATATCATATACTTGACAGGGATCATTAGATACCTCCTCCAGATTTATCACATAAGACTCGTATCCCAAGTAGGAAATTGTGACAACTTGATCTGAATCTGATATATCCATTTTAAAATATCCTTTTAGATCAGTTTCTGCAAAAGAGGTAGAAATGTCCGTCATTAAAGATGCAAATAAAATAGGTTCGCCGGAGTTGCCATCAACCACATAGCCACATATATATTCCATAGGGTTTTTCCTTTTTTTAGTGGTTAAAAGGATATACCTATTATCTATAAATTCAAAATTCAATTTCGATTGGCTAAATACATTTTGGAGATATTGCTGAAGTGTATAGGTCCCAGCTTTAATACTGATAAATTGGTTTTCTATATTATCGTTATCGTAAGAAAAAGTAATTTCATTTTTGGCCTCAAGTAAACTGAGGACCTCGACCAATGGAGTTTCATTTAAGGCATCATAGGTGCGTTGCGCTATAGATAAAAATCCAAAACACATGAAAAGTAAAGTTAAAAGAAGCACTTTATTCATACCGATATGATCCTTTTGTCTAGAAGTGATTTTTCAACGATTCTAAAATCAATTCTTTATTTGCTTAAGACAACTTTTCCTTGATCGTCCAAAGTATATGGAATATCCATTGGTGAAAATACCATTTTTAATGCTTTTTTAAAGTCATTATGTATGAAGCTGCCCGTAAATCTTTTGTTTTGATATATTGAAGGAAGATTGATGTTTGTATCATATGTGCTGGATAATGATAATACGACTTCTTCTAAAGTAGCGCCTGAAAAATAGGATTCACCATTTATCCAGCTGGCTATCTTAGCACTATCAAATATTTCTTTACCGCTAGATTGATTGTTTTGTATTCTAATTCTTTCGCCCTTTTCAAGGATATAGGAATGATTTTTAGACTCGACTTCTACCTTGCCTGTCTTGCAAGCGACAACAAAAATATTGTCTCGCGAGAATATATTAAATGATGTTCCTAGCACACTTACTTTTCCTTGGTTAGTTTCTATAGTAAATGTTTTTCCTTTTTCCACATTAAAAAAAGCCTCACCACTTAATTGCAGGGTTCGATTTTCTTCAAAGTTGGATTTATAGTTTACTTGACTATCACCATTCAAATTTATATTTGACCCATCAGGGAGAGTATGCATAACAAATTGACCGATTTCAGAATTTATTTCCACGGTGTTTGGCAAAATAGCTATAACCGTTAAAGACAAAATAGCGATAGCAGCTACAGCTAAAATCCATCTTCTTAATGAAATAACTTTTGACTTCTTGTTACTAGGAGATTTTTTTGAGGAGATTTTATTTTGAATCGATGCAAAGACAGCTTTTTCATCCATCTCAGGATAATCGATATCCTGAGTAGCATCTATTATTTTCTTATAATTATGGAATTCAGAACTAGCTTCAAAAGCAGATAATTCTTGTCTTGAGAGATCTCCCTCAAGCCATCTTATTAATTGCTCATCTTTATTTTGCTCAGTGTTCATTATTCTTTATTCCTAATGTTTTGTTATTTATTAGACAGGTTTATTATAATTTACCCTACTTCTAAATCTTTGCACATAATTTTCGTAATTCTTGGAGCGCCTGGCTCATTCTTTTTTCTACTGCTTTTTGACTTAATTCCAAAATTTCTGAAATCTCCTTGTATTTGTAACCTTCAATTCTATGCATCAAAAATACTTCTCGTTGTTTATCTGGAAGACTTTTTATGGCATTTTCCAATCTTTCCTTAAATTCAGAGACTTCTAGATCAAAAAGAGGTGTTGTGTTTGAGGTTTCAGAAGGACTAGACTTTTTATGTTTAAGCACAACTTTGTCATGTTCAAAAGTATTTAGCAAAAGATTTTTAGCTATGGTAAACAAGTAACTTTTCTCCTTGCCGACATCTACTGTTCCAATCTTGTTCCAGTATTTGATAAAAGCATCTTGGACGATGTCCTGAGAAAGCTGTTTATTTTTTGATTTGAAATAAATAAACCTAAAAAGAGGTTGAGCCCATTCATCATAGTTGGATTTGAATTTTAGCTCTTTTTCCGAAAGGATCATTACAAATAAATTTCAGTATTGCAAATGTATTGAATCCATCTAAAATCAGTATTAATTTCTGTGTGTATTATTGAATATATCTTGATTAATTCTACTTTGACATTTAAAAAATTGGAGAAATTGAAAATAGGTATGAGCTAAAATGGTAAGAGGTTTATGGTTTAAGGTTGCAAGGCTAGATGTTGACATTTAATTTGTTTTTGCATTATCATCCTGAACAACACTGAGTACGTATTGCTATTCTGATCCCTAAAAGCACATTACTGCTTTAAAATTGTAGGAATGACAAGAATATTTGTTCAATTTAAATGCCCGAGCCAGATTATTTATGGCGGGCATGCCTGTCGCTAAACAGTGGGGGACTGAACGAGCATTGAAGATGTGGAAGCGATAGCTTTCAAGTGAAGGAACGCGTAAGCGATGGGTGGCATTTAACAGGCATTTACAATTATTTATCCTCCCGCCGCTAACGCGTTCCTTCTTTTGCTAGTTTCACTAGCACACCTATGGTGATCAGTCAGTCCCTTGATTTTTTTTGGTTCTGTTTTTTTATCAAGAAAAAAATGGAACGCCTAGCCGGCGAGGTGAAAGTTCGGTTGAAATAAAGATTATCAATTTAATAAAATAAGTATTTGTTAAATGCAGAATGTGATACCTCATATGCTTGCATCGAGGTAGTTAATTTAAAACTAATTTGATTTGTAAATGAGTTAGATCCTTGATAAAAAGTGACAAAAACCATGTATTACGTCTTAATATAGAGTTCAATATTTTTTGAATTTAAAATTGTATGTTTACGATCTATTCTAAGTCGATACTTGGAATTTGAGCAAACAGACAATTTATTTTGTCAATATTTAAATACGTTTATTTTCAATTTAGTGAGTAAAAGAACAAAAAACCAAATTGTCTTTGAGGAAGAACTTTTTCCTCACATGGATGCACTTAAAACCTTTGCATACCACCTTTCTTATAATGAAGAAGATGCTAATGATCTGGTCCAGGAGACCTACATGAAGGCACATAGATTCATAGAAAAGTATGATTCAGGAACTAATGCTAAGGCTTGGTTGTTTAAAATTTTGAAAAACGCTTACATCAACGAGTATCGTAAGAAAAGTAAGCGTCCAAAAAAGGTAGATTTTGAAGATATTATATCATATCAAAACAGTGATACAGCTTCAAGCTCTAAATACACTGACCTGAGGCAAGAGATTTTTGAAAATATGATGGGCGATGAGGTAACAATCGCTATCAATGCTCTGCCAATCGATTTTAGAACAGTAATTTTATTGTGTGATATCGAAGGATTCACCTATGAAGAAATTTCAAAAATAATTGATGTTCCTATTGGGACAGTACGTTCTCGATTATTCAGAGCAAGAAATATGCTCAAAGAAAAATTGAGAAACTATGCAGAAAAATTGGGCTACGAGGACAAGAGAGGTGATCGTAAGAAGTCTGATTCCGAAGAAGAATAATAGATGTTTCCGAATGTTGGAAATGTGTATAACTTAAATTTGCTTAACTTTTTTATTTTGTTATATTTGCCAAGTATTAGTTTTTAAAATTAATCGACTGCAATATTTTATTTTGTTTTTATATTTTTTTGCGGAATAAGTAAATCTTTCCGAAAAAGCAGGAATAAAACTGAAACATATGAGAAATCAGGAAAACGCTAGAAACCTAAGAAGTCAAATTAATCTTTACTTTGACAATGCGTTATCACAAGAAGAGCAGAGCAGCCTTCTAAACCAAGTAGATTCAGATCCAAGATGTAGTAAAATGTTTAAAAAGGAAAAAACCTTCAGAGACTACATCAAAAACAATGTAAAAAGATCTTCTGTCTCTCCTGATTTGATCCAATCTATTAGAGATAGTATACGAATCGTGTAACATCTCTTTTTTACAATTTCGAGTTATATTTTACCTTTGCTGCAAGGTTAAATTACTACATTATCTAAGATGTCTAATGATTTCTGGGGTTAGTGTGAGTTGTACAAATTGCACTGATCAAAAAAATCAAAATTATTTAAAAGAATAAGAATTGACAACAAAAGCTCAATGAATAGGAAGCCTAGCCAAGGCGGCTATTGTGGGATGAGGGAGCAGCTATGCGTGCTGCATTAGAGCCGCCTAGCGTTTTTGTTTCCCTTTTTTGGCAATAAGACTGAGTGATCTTTTATAGAATAAAAGTGGAAATGAAATTTTCAAGCGATGGAACGCGTTAGCGATGGGCAGCTAAATCCGCCTGATAAGGCAAGTTCAGTTGAAATACCATTCATTAAAATATACACAGATAGATTGAAAAACTCAATTGTAAATAATTGTGCAAATCGCGACGGGCACGGATTTAGCGCATCGTTTTATTATGAATCAATATTCATAATAAAATGAAAATAATCTCACTAGTACCTTCTCTTACAGAATTAGTAATAGACTTAAGTCTAGTTTCCGAACTTGTTGGAAGAACAAAATTTTGCATTCACCCCAAAGAAAAGGTCAAATTCATTCCAAAAATAGGTGGCACTAAAAATGTAGATATAGCCAAAGTAGCTGACCTAAAGCCAGATTTGATCTTGGCTAATAAAGAAGAAAACACACGAAAAGACGTTGAAGAACTTGTTAAGATAGCTCCAGTCCATGTCACAGATATTTCTAATTATTCAGAAGCACTTGAGTCTATTCAAAATATTGGACTTCTCACCAATAGACAAAAAGAAGCACAACTATTAATAGATAAAATAAATTCAAGATTTGCAAAACTGACAGAATTCTCAGGCACTAAAAAATCAGTCTGTTATCTCATTTGGCAAGATGCATTAATGACCATTGGGAGAGACACCTATATTCATGACATGCTATTCAAGTGCGGCTTTGATAATGTATTTGGAAATGAAGAACGATATCCAACGGTTACGGAAAATGATATTATAGAGAAAAACCCAGATTTTATTTTTTTGTCTTCTGAGCCTTTTCCATTTAAGGAGACACACATTGACAGATTTAGTGAGATGTTTCCAAAATCAAAAGTTGTTTTGGTGGATGGTGAATATTTCAGTTGGTACGGGAGTAGGATGGTATTAGCGGCGGATTATTTCAATTCACTTCTGCAAGAACTTTGATATCAAAAAAAATTCATTATCCAACTCAGTGACCCTTGTGCAACCTTCGAGCCCCTTACAGTTAAAAAAAATAAATTCAAACCACAATCCTATTCTCCTTCGCCAATTGAATCAATTCATCCGCAATCTTACGATCATTACTCAGATGTGGAATTTTATTTTGCCCACCCAACTTACCTTTCTTTTTCATATAGGTAATGAAAGTGCCTCTAGGTACAGGAGTAAGTTTCAATCTAGTGATGACTTTACCACTGATCAGATCTTTGTATTGAAAGTTATTGGTCTGCATGCATTGGTCCAAGATTCTGCCAAAAGATGATAATTCTAATGCACTATTCTCAGTTTCGATTATCCACTCATGATAGGGTAGTCCGCCTTCTGCAGGGTTCACTTGTGGTGCTACTGTGAATTCTGAGATTTGAATTCCAGTTCCAGAAAGTGAAGTACTCATGGCTGATTCGACTTCATTGGCAATAATATGCTCCCCAAAGGCAGAAATAAAATGATCTATCCTTCCTTTTACAATAAGTCTATATGGGTTCACAGAAGTGAACTCTATCACATCACCCAATATGGAAGCCCAGAGACCAGCATTATTATTCATTATTATAGCATAGTCTTTTCCTAATTCTATATCTATTAACTGGAGTCGCTCTGGGTTGGGGTCATGAATTTTGTCAGCAGGGACAAATTCAAAGAATATTCCTCCATTGACATTTAACAACATGCCAGCATCTCCCTTTATATCCTGAAATGCGACAAATCCTTCCGAGGATGGGTAAGTTTCTATACTATCCACTTGCTTTCCTACTAGATTCTCTAGTTTTTTACGATATGGCTCGAAATTGACACCACCATATACAAAAAGATCAAAATTCGGAAATATATCGCCTATATTTTCTGCACCTGATTGTTCAAGTAGAGATTCATAGTACATCATGACCCACGGTGGAATTCCACCTATCATTGTCATATTCTCCTTGATTGACTCTTGAGCAATTTTATATACTTTTTCCTCCCAATCCGTAATAGTATTGGTTTCCCAAGAAGGAATCTGATTAAATTTCAACCAACGAGGAACTTGATGATTTACGATTCCAGATAATCTTCCAGATGTTACCTTACCAGTCTTAGACAATTCAGGACTGCCTGATAGAAATAATAGTTTGCCGTTAAATATTTTGAGCATACCATATTTCAGTGAATAGTTAAATACTGCATTCCTTGCAGAATTATAATGATACGGAAGACTCTCTTTGGATAGTGGGATATATTTAATTCCTCCTGTAGTGCCAGAAGTACCGACTACATATTTAGGTTTTCCTGGCCAAAGAACATTTTTTTCACCTTCTAAGACCCTATTCATATATGGTCTGAGGTCTTCATAATTATTTAACGATACCTGTTTTTTGTAATCTTCATATGAATGAATGTCAGCAAAATTGTGCTCTTTGCCAAAGACAGTATTTTTGCCTTTTATTACATTATTCTTAAGAATGCTTTGCTGAAATTTATGAGGATGAGTTGCCATAAACTCAATTTGCTTATGCACTCTTACCGCAATTGTTCGTACTACATTGGTTATAATCCCCATTTATAACGACTCTTAATTAATACATTTAAAAATAGATATTTATAAGTTAGTAAACTATCTTAATTAATGAAATGTTTTACTCAAACTGTACACATTTGGAATAAATCATTAACATTTTAAGCACTTCTTTACAATATTGTTCATTTTGAAGGCACAACCTCTACCCAAACTCCTTCATTCTTTGCCTGAATCTCATTGTCATACATCGCTTCTGCAAATACTGGAGACAAATAAAATCTTCCTGCATATGTTGCATTTAGTAACACTGAAAATGTCAAAGTGTTTCTTCCGTTGATATCAAAAAAAGTATATACTCGATCGTCCCTGATGTCTCTATAGTCATATCTACTGTTGACAGTTACATTTTGCATACTTGACAATCTATCATTTTGTATCTCCCATCCAGAAGGAAAAATTTGTGACAAAGCTACTTCTTGAATACTATTTGCTCTAGAGCCCAAGTTTTGTATCGTTACTTTCGCCATGAAATCTGTGCCTTGTGTCAGTTTAGTATGATCGATTGTTTGCCCTTTTATATCTGTATAGGAAACATTCATTTTTATATGCTTACTAGATGCAGGTTCTTCCACTCCCGGTGGCAATTGTCCACTTAATACATACCTAACATACATTATCGAATTGGAAGTGTTCTTTACACTCACTGATTTTTGAGAAGCTTTTTCCACATCCACGATTTCTTGTATAGATGGTTTTGTGGATTGACCCGACTTTTTTGCTTCACCATTTATGGAGTATTCATAAGCAAATTCATCAGCTTTATATTGAGATAAAAACTTGCCTATACTCAATAAAGAATATGCAGTAGTCTGGGTACTATACCATGAATGAGAGCTCATTTCTTTGGCAATTTGTTTTATGAGTTGAGCATGCTCATTTTCATTTCCTATGATTTGCTGAGCCTCTGCCATCATTGCCATATCTCGAACATGAGAGCCATAAGTATATCCAGTTTCTATGTAGGGTTTGATAGTAAGCTCCATATTCGCTACAAGGTTTTTAGCTATTTCTTTTTTACCAATAATAGCGTACGACGCTGCCAAAATGTGCGTAGCTGCCACAGTTAGATGTTGATAATTTCTGAGAATGTTCATGGCTCCAATATTTGCTCTTCCCGCTTTTACCAAAGTATACAATCGATATGCCTGCGTATTTGAGACCCATTGCCTTGATTGGGTTTGAGTATCAGGTAAATTTATACTTTCAGCTTTATTGTCCTGATATTTAAGGAGTCTATTCAACAAATTTTGCGATACATAATATCCTTTTTCTTTCGCTTCGAGCAGAAAATGCAATCCATAATTTGTACCCCATTCGTTAGGGTTTTGATTCCCTGGCCAATACCCAAACCCTCCAGCACTTGTTTGAAATAAAGACAACCTTTGGATACCTCGTTTGATATTGTTATCAATTTTATATTTCTTGTTTTCATCCAATTCTGTCACTTTGTCCAAGTACAATTGTGGGAATACAGAAGAAGTAGTTTGTTCAATACAACCATAAGGATAGCGTATCAAATACTTCAATCTTTTACTGAAATTCATTGGAGGCATAGTGCTAAGTTCCAATACGCCTTCATTGCTACCATTTGTTCCAAATAGCTCATAATTCATATCCCAACTTTCACCTGGCTTGACTATACTTTCATATACTTTTGAAGTGTATGGATTAGGATTTCTAATATTAATATTTACCTCATCAAATGCACCTTCGCCATGTCCTTGTGCTCTTATTTTTACATTTGCTGGTCCCATTTCATTGCCAACCTCCATGTCAAAATACGCTTGTTGATCTCCTATTTGTTCGAAATGTAAGTTTTGACTTGAAGAATTACTGATAGTAATATTGGGACTGGTTTCGACAGATACTTTCACATCTTTTATCTTGTCTTCCATAGCAAATACATTAGCTGGAAGCACCAAACTTTCATTTGGTCCGAGTACTCTTGGTAAAGTGGCCAGAACCATCAAAGGCTTTTTGACGGGTGTTGTCTTTTCAGCTTTACCATATGCATCCTGATGTCTAGCTACAACCATTGTCTTGACAGATCCGACATAATTTGGCATCTTGATTTGGTGACTATGTTCTTCGCCAGCAGCTAAGGTAAATGGCCCTAGGTGGGTAACAACAGGTACAAAACGATTGGCCTTTTTGCCTTTTTTTACACCGCTTCCAACAGCATCTCCTCCGATAGAAATCAATCTATCTATCTCTCCTCCATATCCATCCAAAACTAAATCATAAATATCCCAGGTTTTTACACCCAATGCTTGTTTTGAATAGAAATGGTTCCACAAATCTGGTGTTTTATACCTTGTCAAATCCAGCAACCCTTCATCGACCACTGCCAATGTATAACTCATTTGCTTTCCTAGTCTTTCCGAGACATTTACTGTATAGGATTCATTCGGTCTGATGACATCCGGCATATTCAATTCTGGTTCTATTTGTGATGATTTGTCAATTACAGATATTGGGACAACTCCATACATTCGCATTGGCAAATCATTCGCACCATTATTGTGGGGCTGGATAAGGTGAACATGAAGGTATACATTCGAATTCATGGAAGGCTCTGCAGGAATTTTAATTGTAGTTTCATCTTTGTTACCATCAACCCAAAAAGTGTTTATAACATCTTTTCCATTTTCGACAGATACTAACATTTTAGAACCTTCATTAGAAGGTATTTTTACTGTAATATTTTCTCCTGTCATGTATGACTTCTTGTCAGTGGTGAAAATGAGCTGTTGAGGGCCATTTTGTTCTCCATTCCTACTCCACGAACGACCTGTATAAAACATATCACCTGTGCAATGTCCAGTAACATCATCGCAGACTCTTATCATGTAGTTTCCATATCCTTCAAATTCTACATTGTGTGCAGCTTCGCCTTTACTATTAGTAGTCGCTTTGGCTTTATTTATTGCTCCTTTATGAGTTGAAGAATTATAATTATATTTATTGCTATACCCACGATCGTACCACCAATTCCAATTCGCTTTGTAAATTCCTATTGTTAAATTTCTATTTGCAATTGGATTTCCATCTACATCAACGACAACAATTGGTATATCAGTAGATTTATTTTGTTTGATGAATCTACTGCCCCATCGTGTTTTTGGTATTTTTATCCCTACATAAGAATTATATAAATCAGCTTTCATAGAAAAATTGTCTTCACTAAAATTTCCACCTTTTTCAAATACTTTGGTCTTAAAATTTGCTCTTAGTTTTCCTGGAGCCAACCATTCTTTTTTCTGTTTTATATCGATAATAGCAGTCCCATCAGGGCTTAATGTGTTTTCAAAAACAGTCATTGGTAGTGGCTCTACTTTTCTTGCTGGATCATCAAATGTGAAATCGTCATATTTCTTGAATCGAGTAGTAATAGATTGAATTTGCATATCTACTTTTGCTTTGAGACCATTGGCTGGAGCTCCATGCAACCATTCAGATTTAAGGTGCACTTTTTGATTGCTGTACAATGCCAATGATTGATTCTCATCTATGTCATATCTAATCTTTAATCGATTAGGTTTTACAGTTTCTACTTTTAATGTTTTTTGAAAATTAGTACCTCCGACTTTTACCAGAGCTGTCCAATTTCCAGTAGGGTCGGCTTCATTAGTAATGATTGGGAAATCGTAAATATGACCTGCATGGTTCGTTTTGGATTCATTGTATTTTTGCTTCCCTTTGGCATCCTTGACGATCATGGTGACAGGATGATTTGGTGGCAACTTGTTTGCTTTATCTTCCAATACAAAATTGAGGAAAATGGTATCTCCTGGCCTCCATACTCCCCTTTCTCCATAAATATATCCATCCATACCTTTCTTTTTTGATCTGCCAGATACTTCGAATTCACTCAAGCTATTGGCATAGTGATCTTGTAGATTTATATATCCGAAATCTCCTTCATGAGTCACGATAGCAAATGATGGTTTTCTTTCTAATTCTACTGATAGCATACCTTCAGAACCAGAAACGGCTGTCATTATTTCTTGTCGCTGGAAATCATAATAGGTCACATTTGCTCCAGAGATAGGCGCAACAGTCCGTAAGTCTGATAATATTAGAAGGACTTTATTGGTGTTATTTCTTTTTGCAATAATTCCAATGTTTGAGCCTAACATATTGCGAGTTACAAATCTCGAATTATTGTAGTATGAATTTTTACATGGATTATCTCTGTCTGACCAATTGTAGTTTCGAGGTTGATTCATTATCGAGGTGAATCCATCTCTTTGGCTTACTAGGATAGCTTTGGGTGTCTCTTCTTCACAATGAAAAGCGACTACATCTTTTTTAGAAAATCCGATTCGAACTTGATATATAGCACCTGGGTCTGGAGTTATCATTTTACTCAAATCCAATACATATCTTACATAGTTTGCATTGTTTTTATCAGAATTTATATCCGTAAGCTTTATATTCTCTTGGTGAATTATCCTTCCTACAGGTTCCAAACTGTAAGTAGTATTCAATCGATTATACTGTAAAAATTGGAGAACATTTTCACTGAATATTTTCAGAATTTCAACCTTTGCTCCTTTGAGGTTGATGGCTTCAAAAGGAAAGATGATTTCGTTGTTATGAGGAACGATTACCCCTTTTCCTGCCAGTTTAATAGCTGGTTTAATTGGATCAAAAGACAACTCATTGGAATATCCTTTTATTAATTTGTTTCCTTCTTTGTTGAGTATCGCTTTATTGATTTCTATGGTGAAAGGACTGATTACTTTTTTTTGTGGATATACACTTATAGTAGAACCAGAGATGTCGTATTTGAAACCTCCTTTATACCCTTTGATTTTGATCAGACCTTCTAGGTTTTGAGTTCTCTTTACAGATTCTGTCAATGATATTGCTATTTTTCTTGTGTTGCCTCTCTCGACTTCAGCAGACACTACTTCGAATGCATCTTTTGGATAGATGGTAAAGGATTTTTCACCTTTGAAATCGGAATTATAGATTTTATCATTCCAATTTATAACTACTTCTGAGGGAGTTTTTTTTCGTTCAATACCAATAATATCAAAACTATGTCTGTATCCAACAGATGAATGATTCCAATTGATACTTACATCTTTATTGCCTTTCTGTTTAGCATTCAAGAGGGATTCTATATCCTTTTCTGATACGAAGTCATTTGAATTTATCCTTCCATTGATAGTGAGAGAATTGTTGTTTTTTAGATTGTAATCGATATTACTTACGTTGATTTCAAATGACATTCTTCGAGTCCTAAAAGGGAAATTCACTTTTTGTAAATTGGTAGGTACATCTTCAAAGAGAGAGCCAAGCTTTAATGTAAATGTATAATCAGTATTATAATTTAAAGGGTGTTCGGGTGTGAATACTATGGTCGACATATCTTTCCAATAAGCTTTTCCATCTACCTTCGGAGACATAGCATATAAATCGGTATCTACCAGTTCACCCACCTTTCCAGGTTCGATTACTGCTCCAGACAATCTAAATGTTAGGTCTTCTTTAACAGAAATAATTTTATTTGAGAATTCTACTACATATTGCCCAAATGAATCGTCAGTTGGCAGTATATCTGATTTTACTTCAGTTACTTTTGATTTACAAGATATTGATAATAGAATGAATAGAATTAATAGATTTCGCATAATCTTTCCTTTTGATACGGTGATACAATTTCTATAAAATTAACGGAATCAAAGCATCTTGATGTCTTATAATTATTATTCGTAGATGATTATTATATATTCGTACAATTAAACTTCTACAACTAGTATTATTGACTCACCTTGAAAATAAATTTATAATTTTTAACCTATTTTCATTCAATAACTCAACAATTAAATAACTCAACAACTATTTAAAAATGAAAAAAGTACTATATATTTCTTTTTGCCTGACTCTATTTTTAAGCTCATGTACTTCAATCTTAGAACCGACTGTCGAGCGGATAGAGGATGTAGATGTGGTCAAGATGACAAAAAGCGAATTAGAGTTGAATGCATTTATGGTTTTGAAAAACCCAAACGGTTTTGAGTTGGATTTAGATAATGCAGATCTCACAGTATATGTAGACGATATCGAATTGGCTAAAATCAATCAGACCTATGAAACTACAATGCCACAGAACGGTGAATTCAATATGCCGATCAATATCAATTTGGATTTGGACAAACTATACGGAGACAATCCGCTTGCTGCAATTGGAAAAGGCTTGCAAATCATGTCCGACAGGAAATTGATTGTACAATTCAAAGGGACGATATTAGTGGGGAAAGGGATTGCTAAGGTGTCTGTGCTTGTGGATCAGATGGAGGAGGTGAAGTTTTAGATTTTTCTACAATATAGTAGCATTGTAAACTGATGTATTCGTTGAGAAAACTTTTATTTAGCCATTTCTCCTGTTGCATTTTTAGTCATAATGTATTAATTTACGACAAATTAATTACATCACGCTAAAAATTAACCAATGAAATACCTAATTCTATCCTTCTGTTTATTTGCTTTTGCTAATATGTCTTTGTGCCAAGAATCTGACATTTTTATTTGTACTACTCAAAATGACGATCCTGACCCTAATACAGACAATGCTCCTTGTGGTGTTGAATATTTTGATTATTTCTACAATATATTGAATCGTGTACAAGTGCATAAACCTGTCTTTCATTTTGTGAATTATGATTACAATGTGGAAGGGGTAGATAATAATGATGTTCCCTTTTCTATTCCTGCGCTTCAATTTATTTGTATTGATGATCCTTCAGATCCACTTTATGAGGCAGAAAATAATGCGTTTAAAATTGCAAAAGAATTAATTTTTTGGGCAAATCGTAACTCCTCTATGCTAGAAACCAGTGAGCCAGGGGGAGGTGTTCTTCCTAATAATGATTTTAAAGTAAGGTATTCTGATATAGTAGATTGTAGAGAACGGAGGAAATATTCAGAATATTCCAGGGAAATTGAATTTTCATATCATAAATATTGATAATACAACTTTTGGTACCGGTGGAGCATTAATATCCAGTTTAGAGATCATAGAATTTAGGAATATAGTAAATAAAATCATCCACCCTGATAAATCATTTAATCCTTGGCGTTTTGGAGGGATTATAAATCATGAAATAGGACATGATTTTGGACTTTGCCACGCTCAGTCATCTAGCAACCTTTGTATGGATATTCCTAACAATGAAGTATGTGATGATGGGGTAGTAGATTCAAATTGTAACATGGCTAGTATACCATGTGATTCAGGTGGACTTAATAATACAATGATAAGTGGTGCTGCCGCACAAAGAGGCGTTACACCTTGTCAATTTGCGAAAGCATTCGCTGGCATGGTTAATAATAAGTCATGGAGGACTGCTTATTTTAATCAATGCGAGGATTTAATAATTGACAAACCTCAGGAAACTACTTATATTGATTGCCCATTATTCATCTGCTCAAAACTGATAATCAAGACTGGAAGTGAAGCGGTGCTTAGAGGTAGATTAATAATGAATGAGAATTCTGAAATTATTGTTGAGCGAGGAGCTAGATTTGTGATGGATAATGGTGAAATTACAGGGAAGGAAATGAATCCAGGATACTGGAAAGGCATTAATCTAAGTGATGGATATGGGGATCAAGTTCCTATTACTACTTCTATAGCCGATTACCCCCCATTGGCTTCTTCATCCTTTGTAGCAATAGGCAATGGGAATACAAACTATATAGAGTATGCTAAAATTGCAATTGAGTCGAGAGAGTCACCTTTGGGTGTTTTAGGAGGACGGACTAGTCTCATCCACCTTGATGGGATTTGGATTAGAAATAATGAAGTAGGTTTATCCATAAATAATTATCTAAATGTTAGATCCGTTAATGCTTATTTACAAACTGTCACGTTTAGAGATAATAGTTTAGGTGACTTAAAGATCATCGGTGGAAGGGATATATCAATCCATGAATGCTATTTTGTAGGAGATGCAGAATATGGAATTACTCTAGTCGATACAGAATTAAGTGGGTATAACGATTGCGGAATTAATGACAAGGAGATCGGAATGGACATCAAATGTACCTATCCCTATCATCCTGGATTCAAAATAGGAGATGAAACAGGTACTAGCAATTTTTTTAGATATAATAGAGACGCAGTTCATATAGGAGCGGGGATAGGAGTAGGCAATACCCAAGACTTGGAAATTTTTAGAACCAGATTCGAGGTTGGATTTCTAGGTGTTCAAGTATTGGGAGTCGCTGGATACGAGATTTATAATAGTACTTTCCCATCTGTAAAACACGGAGTCCTTTCTGCATTTTCTTCTTTTGCAGAGAGTACGATTCATTGCAATCAATTTTCAGATGACCAAGGTGCATTTGCCATTGCCACATTTGGAGATAATCGCAATCTCACCATGCACAGCAATGAATTTGATATGGCCAATGAGACCAGTACTGGGATCTGGCGGGTGAATGGGGATATCTTTCAGGTGCAGAGTGCTAATTATGATTTTGGAAACTTTGATATTGCAGATAATCCACCAGCGGGCAATCAATTTTTTGATGTGGGTTCTGATTTGAAATTTTTCTATGATGGGAATACGGTGGATTATCTAGTGCCTCAGCCAGGAGGAGAGCCTCAATATTATCCTCAGACAGTAGGGGATTATAATACAATATTTTCTTTTGAAAATGTTACAGATTGTCCTGATGACGATAATTTTAATGGTGGTGGTACGGTATTGACCTTACCTGAATTATTCATACCCGATGATAGCACCAATGTTTGGGATGAACCTATTGGCGACCCTGCAGTATTGGATGAATATCTCGCCTATATCTTCAATTTACCAGGAGCAGCAGATGATGGACGGACTAGAACAGAAATAGCAAGGGTAAGATTTGCATTATACAGATGGGTGGTCTATATGCTAGAGCATCCCAATAATTATGACCTATCCGCCATAGAGGACTTCGTAGATACTGATTATCAGCGCTTGCTTATAGGATACTACATTCACACTGAAGATGCATTCAATGCAAATCGGATTTTGGACAATCTCCCAAGAATAAATGAAGTCAATCGAGATTTTGCGACCATTCAGGAAGTGAATTTAAAACGACTTTTTCCTGCTTTTTATACTATTAATAATTATACTCCCACAAGTACAAAATTACAGGAGATTAGAAACATTGCAGAAAAATTCTCAGAAAATACGGGATATGCTTCTGCATTGTATTATCTATGTACCAATGAAAAGGTATACCCAGATTTTGATTTTACCAATACTCAACCAAGAAGTAGCGGCATAGATAGCGAAAGTGATGAACTCTGGCTAGATATCTATCCCAACCCAACAAATGGAGCTATTAATTTGAATTCTAATGAGGAGATATCAGAATATACATTGTACGACAGTTATGGACGATTGCAGGTTAGAAAATTTGTTAAAAATGTTAAAAAGCCTACATTAGATATAAGTGGTTATTCAAAAGGAATATATATTCTTAATGTGAAGTATGGAACGAAAATAATAACTAAAAAAATTGTAAAAATTTGAAGTTTGTAATCAAAATAGCACTAATTTTTTTATCGA
>Ga0256847_1000194_pt1 | contig 42400 bp, 47 predicted proteins | sample TeddybearmetaG_FD_189099 | JGI IMG/M metagenome (GOLD analysis project Ga0256847, IMG submission 189099) | Hydrothermal vent microbial communities from East Pacific Rise, Pacific Ocean - Teddybear | ecosystem: Environmental > Aquatic > Marine > Hydrothermal vents | place: Pacific Ocean: East...
CAATCGCCTCACAAAAACGCCCTGGCAAGAGGCAAACAGAGTAACATCCAGACAGGTATTCGCTAAGCGTTCACCACAAAGTTCCATACTCTGATATCGCTCTAACATCATCCGCTGCGATCGATTTAGACATTTTGTCCTACATTTGTAATTCTTAACAATCTAACACTCCTACAGTTAAGTGTTTGTTTTTATTACATATTTGTTTCATTTTGTGTCGTCTTTTCAACGAAGCCTGCGTATCATTCGCGCCATGCGTTGAAACGTACCACCGACGAGATATACCGGTACCAACGCAAATATAAACACTCAATGAATAGGGATTTAACACATGCATAAACGCAAAATGTTAATGGCCTTTAGTGGCGGGCTTTTCCGTGGGAAAAATTCGTCCAAAGGTAGTTTGACGACAGCTGTAGTGGCAGCGGTCTACATACTGGGCAACCTGATATTTTCAAACTTTGCGCTGGCTGAGGAAGACAGCAGCGAAGCCATTGAAGAAGTACTGGTTACCGGCTCACGCATCAAACGCGATGAGTTCACCAGTGCTACACCAATACAAATATTAAAGGTTGATTCTGCACGCCAGATTGGTATCTCAAGTATTACTGAATTATTGCAGAGATCCACCATGACAAGTGGACAGCAACTGGACGGTACAATCAATACTGGTTCGGGTAACTCAAATGCTACCGAAGCCCCAGTATTTGGTGGTATTGGATCATCCAATATTGGTCTGCGGGGTCTGGGACCAGAGCGCACCCTGGTTTTGGTGAACAGTCGCAGACTGGGATCTTCCGGAGTACGTGGTGCTCCTGCACAGCCCGACCTTAACCTGATACCGCTAAACATAGTGGAGTCTGTAGAAGTAATTACAGAAGGTGCCTCCTCTATCTATGGTGCCGATGCTGTAGCAGGTGTTATTAACATTAAACTGCGTGACAGCTTTGAGGGTTTTGAGGTGTCTGTAAACGCTGAGCAACCGTTTGACAATGGCGGTGAAGTTCAGCAGTTTTCATTCATCACAGGCGCAAGCAACGAAAACTCGCGCTTCGTGTTTTCAGGTGAGTATTATGACCGCAAGCGTGTATCTCTGGGCGACCGAGAAGACTGCATTATGTCTCGCCCTGTATTGCAAAATGGCGATACACTTAAACGTTGCAGCAACGGCTTTCCAGATAACATAGTGTTTTCGTTAGACCGGCTTTTTGATGGTGATGCAACCACAGGTGCTTTCGTCTTTTATACGCCCGGAGTATCCGCTGGAAATTCTGATATTGGCGTGCAAAACTTCCAGTCTTCGTTTGCTTTGCCGCCCGCACCCGGAACCAATAATCAATTTGATGAATCTCTGGATCAGGGCAACAGGGACAACTACTTACCCTTTTACTCTGATACCGATGATCGTTTGAATTCTGATCTGGTTCAGCCAATTCAAACTATTTCACTCCTGTCATTAGGCGGATTCTCACCCGACTGGTTTGGTGGAAACGAAGAAATTTATTACGAAATGACCTACATGAACCGACAGGTAGATAATCGTGCTACTGCAGAGCAGATATTCCCCGCTATTCCCATGGACATTCCAAGTGAAGACGCAAGTGGTAATCTGGTAGTGGATGCAACCGGTGCACTGGTTTTATCAGACAACCCGTTAAACCCTTTTAACTCATCAGACTGGGCTTTTAATCCTGGTATTGTCGTCACTCTGGATGACCTGCCTCAGGATCGCAAAGTGGAGCTACAACAGTTCAGGTTTGTTGGCGGCTTTAAAGGTGATTTCACCTCAGACTGGTTGAGTGAGCGTAACTGGAGCTATGACATATTTGGTTCTTACGATCGAGGAACCGGTTTTCAGGAACAACCACTTATGAGCGAAACCAACCTGGATATCGCTTTGGAAACCCTGCGATTTGACGCAGCTGGAAATCTGAAATGTGGTATTCAACAACGCTCAAATGACCTTGGGTTCATCACCCAGCAACCCTGTGTGATTATTGACTTTTTCGCGGATTCTATCTTTTCAGGACCTGGTGAGGGAACATTTGCAACTGATGCAGAACGAAGCTTTCTGATCGGCGACAGGCTAAACAGAACGGTTGTAGAACAGACCATGTTTGCTGCATTCGTTACCGGCGAACTGATGGAGATGCCTTCAGGCGATACTCTTAAAGTCGCTTTCGGTGCAGAATACAGAAAAGATAAAATTAACTCCTCCACAGAATTCCTGGGAACCAATGGTCTGCTGGCCGCAGAAGTAGCATTAACTGAAGGAGCAACCGGTGGCTCACGTGACATCACAGATGTTTACATGGAATTCAGCGCTCCACTTGTTTCAGACATGCCTGGTATTGACTATCTGGAGATTGAAGGCGCAGTACGCTTCACTGATGAATCCAATTTTGGCAAAGAAACCACCTACAGAGGTCGACTAACCTACAAGCCTATCGACTGGATCACTGCAAGTGCATCTTTTGGTACGTCATTTAGAGCACCCAATTTGCGTGAGCAGTTTCTGGCTGACCAGTTCAGCGGAACCCCTTCTCGCTCCGACCCATGTGCTATTCCTCCTGAGGCAAATATAGGTGGTGTGTATATGCCAAATCTAGATACCAGGCCCCAAATTGTGTTTGATAACTGTGCATTAAGTGGTGCAGATCCTACCGTTCTCGGTCTTGGTGCAGGTACTACCATTCCAGTTCGCGTAGGTGGTAATACCGCTGACCTGCAAGCAGAAACATCAGATTCATTCACTGCTACGCTGCAGTTTAGCCCGCCTATATCCGAAGGTTTCGATCTGGATATAGCAGTGAGCTTTTATGATATCGACGTTAAGAAAACGGTTCGATCTGTTGCAGCAGGAACCATTCTGAATCGTTGCTTTAATGATGCGCCTAATCTTTCCAGTCCTTTCTGTGATCGGGTAAATCGTGATAGCACTGGATCAATTCCTGCTACCCTAAATTTCGTATCAGACGTTGATGCTTCTTTTCTCAATCTGGGTAAAGAAACCAGCAAAGGTTTTGATGTTAATGCACGTTTTAGCACCCAAACTGAACTTCTGGGTGGTTTGGGAATTGTGTGGACTACACAATTCACCAAATTGCTGGAGTCTGACGAACAGATATTCGAAGGTGATATTATCGAGGATAAAGTAGGTGATTTCGGTCGTCCAGAGCATAGAGTGAATTCAACACTTTCTATGACACTGAAGGACTGGGAATGGATTGTTGCAGGCCGTTATATTGACGGTACCGAGGCAAGTGATGCAGCAGCACTATCTGCCCGTTGTGGTATTTTTGGTATTACCCAGTCTCTGCTTGGTTCTCCTCTTACAGCACCTACCTGCAATGCGGATGATGCCCTGTATTTCGACAGTTCAGTAACCTACGTTTTTGACGAAACCTTTGTTATCAGCGCCGGTGTGAATAATGTTTTTGATAAAGAACCCGGCAAGGTAAGTCTGTCTGCCGGTTCAAACCGTGGCGGCAGAGTAGTTACTTCCGGTTATGACCAATTTGGTCGTTCCTGGTTTGTGAACTTCACTAAAGCCTTCTAGGTTTACTGTTTAAAAAGCAATATCCCGGAGCGGGTGCATTACTCGCTCCGGTTTTTTTTGAGAACACAATTATGCACAAGATTATATTTCTGAGTATGATATCCATAATGAGTGGCTACTCCATCCACGCAGATTCATGTGGCGAATTGAAGGCAATGGATGAGCGTCTGGCCTGCTTTGATACCCTGGCCAAATGTGCTTCTGTAAAATCAGATGCACAACGGCTAGTGTGTTTTGAATCCGGAAAAAAATCAACACCCGAAGTACAAAAAGCACACCGCGACACCATAGAAAGCCAAATTAGCAGTACACGCATGAACCGTTCTGAAGTGCTGCATATATTTCTCGAAAACGGTCAGGTGTGGAAGGAAACCACACGTTCACGATTTCGATACAAAGAAGGTCAAAAGGTAACCATCACCAAAACCTCCAGTGGAGCTACCCGCTTACATGCTGAAGGTATGAAAAAATACGCCAAGGTCCGTCAGGTAAAATAACGCACCATAAAGCTACTATTCCTATCTGCCCTACTTGCCCTGCCAGTTGGGCTTGCGCTTTTCTGCAAACGCTTTTGGTCCCTCAATAAAGTCCTCGCTTTGGGCCATGGCTTTAACCGATTCGTACCGCACGCTCATGGATGCTTCCAGAGAAGCTGAATCCAGACTTCGATATACAACATCTTTACTGGCGCGAATGGAGAGAGGTGCGCACTGGCAAATTTGCTTCGCCCAGTTGCGAGCGGCTTCTGTCAGTTTCTCAGGTTCAACAACCTCATTTACAAAGCCCAGTTCAAGACCTTCCGCTGCTGAAACATGCCGCCCGGTTAGAATCATTCCAAGCGCGCGTTTTGGTCCAATCTGACGCGGCAGACGATTAAGCCCGCCCGCAAGTGCCGCCAGGCCTACTTTAGGTTCGGGAAGTGCAAACAAAGCTTTTTGAGAGGCTATTATCAGGTCACAGGCAAGTGCTATCTCAAAACCCCCACCCATCGCCACGCCATTTACAGCGGCAATAACCGGTTTACTGAGGTCAAAGCGGGAAGTTAAGCCACCAAACCCCATAGGCATGGGCACGCGCTCACCACCTTCCGCCTGATGCCTTAAATCATTACCCGCACAAAACCCACGCCCGCTGCCGGTGATTATGGCTACCCACATGTCATCGTCGGCAGCAAAATCATCAAACACCCCACCCAGCTCAGCATTAGCCTGGGAATGCAGAGCATTTAGTCGCTCTGGCCTTTCTATGGTAACGGTCATTATGTGATCGGTTTTATCAACACTGCAAAATTCCGGCATGCCTGTCCCCTGGTTAAAAATTTTAAGTCGCCAACAGCTCGGATGGAGAAAGTGAATATTCCTCCATCATATCGTTAGCATATGTAATAAGCCCACTCATCTGTTCCGGGTTTCCATGCACCAAACGCAGACAACATTCAGCCATATTCTCTACCGGAGTAATGTCCGCATTGGGCGTATCTGCGGTTACCAGTTTATGATGCAATACACCCGGCGTTGCCACCAGCCCGGGTGAAATTACATTAACTCCAATTCCATCTTCAAATACTTCGGATGCCAGTCCGGTAGTAAAACGCTCTAATGCCGCTTTACACATTCCGTATACCGTTGAACCGCGCCCTCCAGCGTCTTTTTCAGGATGAATAGCCGCGTGGGATGAGATATTGAGAATCCAGCCCGATTTTTTTGCCCGCATGCCCGGCAGCACCAACTGTGCAAGATGGAATGCAGCATAGACCTGCACCTCCATCATCAGCTGGTAACGCTTTGCTGAAAATTCCGCCACCGGAGCGAACCAGGTAATAGCCGCATTATTAACAAGAATATCTACAGACCCGTACTGTCGCTCGGTCCGTTTTATCAGATTTACCCGATGATCTTCCAGTGCAAGATCCGCCCGAACCGCGTAGGCCTCACCACCCGCCGCACGAATACGACTCACCACTTCGTTAATACTTCCCTCCAGTACATGCTCACCCTTGTATAAGGTGCGCGCAGATACCACCACACAGGCACCTTCCATGGCGTAACGAATCGCTATCGCTTCCCCTATTCCCCGACTGGCTCCGGTAACCACCACCACTTTGCCCGCCAACAAACCATTCTTGTTAATTCTGGCACTCATTGGCAATGCACCTGCAAAAATTCACCAACCAGCGTGTTAAATTGCTGTGGTTTCTCGAAATATGTGGAGTGACCTGCGTCGTTAACGTGTGCCGTTTTTGCACCGATTCTGGCAGCGGTGGCTTCCAGCAAACTCCGGGGAAACAAAGTATCCAGATCACTGGTCACGATCAATGTTGGTACGCAGAATGCGCTGAGCTGAGTGTCATTCAAAAAAACCTCCGGGCGCATGAGATTACCAATAGGGGGTGCAGTAACTGTAAAGTCGTTAATGGCCTGATACAGGCAAGCACCCATTGGATCTCTGGTACGAAATTCTTCGGAGATGGCGAGCGTAGATACCGGCGGCGAATCTGGCCCCGTGGGCAAATTGCGCATCTGTTTCTGTAATTCTTCGCTGGGAATTGCGCCAGGAGTATTGGCCAGTACCAGACAACTTACCCGCTCGGGATGAAAAGCTGACAGCCGTACACCGGTCCAGCCTCCCATAGACTGACATACAAGCGCAGCCTTATTTATAGCTTCAGCATCCATTATTGCCAGCACGTCTTTTTCAAACTGCAACACTGAAAACTGCTCAGCAGCACACAGGGAACGGGCAAAGGCGCGGTGGTCAAAAGTAATTACCCGGTACTTTTCTGCAAAACAGGGCACCTGTTGCCACCAGCTGGCGGCATTGCCGCCTGCTCCATGAGCAAAGACCACACAGGGTTTGTCTATCGACCCATGTGACTCATAATATAAATCGATGCCATCGCCGGTTTTTACAAACACTGGCCCCACTCCCTAATATTCCATTGTGCTGCTACCATAACGCTCTTGATCTTGGGCTATCAACCTTATGTCGCAGAATAGTAGAAATATAGACCTGTATGGCGCAGGGATTCTAATTGGTCTTAGTGGTCTGCTGGGGCTAAACCAGGTGCTTGTTAAACTTGTTAACGTGGGAATGGCCCCGATCTTTCAGGTCGGAATGCGCTCTGCATGCGCTTTTTTGCCGATTCTCATCTGGTCTTTGTTAAGGAACAAGAGGCTTTCAGTCAGCGATGGCAGCCTGCCAATGGGTCTGCTTAATGGCCTGTTTTTTTCCCTGGAGTTCTGTCTGTTGTTTACCGCAGTGGAATACACCAGCGTTGCCCGGGTATCTCTGTTTTTCTACACCATGCCATTCTGGGTTGCGCTGGGCGCACACTTTTTGATTCCTGACGAATCATTAAACAGATTGCAATTAGCGGCCATGGGTCTGGCTGGGTTTGGCGTTTATCTGGTTTTTTCCGACGCAGCTTCCCAACCTAATCCGGATGCCTGGATTGGTGACTGTTTAAGCATAGCTGCTGCAGTTTGTTGGGCAGCCATCGCCCTTTTAACCCGTACCACGCGTTTATCTGCATGCACACCCGAAATGAATCTGCTTTACCAGCTGGGCTTTTCGGCCGTGATACTACTGGCGGTATCTACAATTAGTGGTGAGACAGTAAGAGACATGGACCTCACCATAGCTGCCCTGTTTGCCTTTCAGGTGGTCTTCATAGCCTGTTTTGCATTTCTTACCTGGTTTTGGGCCTTGTCAGTTTTTCCAATTACCACTATGACTTCTTTCGGGCTTTTAACGCCAATTTTTGGCGTGTTTTTCGGCTGGCTGGTACTGGATGAAACCATTACCTACCTCTTGCTGCTGGCCCTGGTTCTAATTGCAGGGGGGCTGGTTCTGGTGAACTACCGCCGAGCTCCATAAAGTCGCGCATAATAATAAACAGTTCTGGTTGGGTTATATAACTGTCAATCAAAGACACCCCAACCGAATTTGCGAACAGGGGAACGTTCGCTCCAGTGTGTTCTTCGATGGGAAAACTGTTGGTAGCATAGTTAACTGCCAGAATAGAATTTTGCGGCGTTTTAATACGTACCAGCTGTCCCGGTGTAAAAACCGGCACTCCAATTGCCTTAAACAGACTTTCATCCGGAACCAGTTGCGCTGCCTGGCTGTGATCTGCGGTGACAATTATCAGCGTGTCCGGATGCTCTGCTGCAAAGTCTAGCGCACTGTCCAGCACTTCACTCAGCTGCGCCACTTCACCAATAGAGCCACAGGCTTTACGCACGTGTGATTGCTTGTCAATAGAGGCGGACTCTACCATGAGAAAGAAACCGCGGGAATTGTCAGTGCTAAGCTTGTCTAGAGCAAAATCGGTCATCTTTTTTAAGCTCGGAACCCCCTTAAAGTCGGGGTTGTCTTCGCAAAACATCGGCTCGGGGAACTCAACGCTACCCAAGGCCCAATAGACACTGTTCAATAAACTGGGGTCGGGTGCTTCTGCGGTGCGATCATTCTCTCCACGAAGACGCACCGGCATTACTTCTTCAGAAAATAAGCCCAAAACCCGTTTTCCATTGTGCGCCACATCCAGACTGTCCAGATCGGAAGATTGATTGAGCACCTGAAAGCCAGATTGTTCTGCAAGCTCAAGTAAGGTTTGAGAACCATCTTCGCGCTTAAACGAAAAGTGCATGTGACCACCACCCAAAACCACATCAACACCGGATTCAGCTATCTGTTCTGCAATGGAACCCAGCCCCCCATTGGCTTTGAGATCCTGGGAACAATCAATTACCAGATCACCCATTACTTCAAAATCTTGCATACTCGTCGGATTCTCGCAACCGCGAATATTAATATGTGCAACAAATGCCGCGGGAGTAGCATCAGTAACACTTGCGCTAGTGACTATGCCGGTTCGATAGCCTGAGCTTTGCGCCAGTTCCACAATACTTGTAGCATCCTCATCCAGATGTGCACTGGTGGCAATACGCCCCCGGCTGGTGATAATGCCAGTGGCCATCGCGCTGGCACTGTTAGCGGAATCCGCAACATAAACCGGCCTGTCAGGGTCGTCTTCTGCGACCGTGAGCACCTGTACGACACCGCGTATGGGCATTGAATCCATAGTTAATCTGCCACGGGGCCCGACCAGATAGTTACGCGCAATGGTAATCTGATGATCATCCATACCATCACCAATAATCAAAATCACATTACGCTCGGCCGCATGCCCTGCCTGTATCCCCAAGACCAAAAACAGGATGCCAATTGCGCGTCGCTGCCATATCATTAACTGTTCCATTCCCGCATACCCAAGCTAAACTTTGCCGTTTAGAATAGGGTGCAAAAACTGGATTACAAGTGCTATTAAGCCACAGGAGAACTGCGTTGAGTGAAGTCATAAGAATTGAGGATACAGGACACGTCAGAACCATCATTCTGAATCGTCCGGAAATAAAAAATGCACTGAACGATGCCCTGGCATGGGGCGTAATCGACGCACTGGAAACTGCTGCCGCCGATGATAATGTGTGGATAATCGCCATTACCGGTACAGGAGATGCTTTCTGTTCTGGTCTGGATCTGAGCGGGCCCGGAACACCAGCGTCTCCCTTGACTTCGCAGAGCCAACAACTGGACGACATTGGATGGGTTGGCAGGTTTCTTATTACCATTCGACAAAATTGTGACAAACCGGTTATTGGAGGCATTAATGGCGTTGCAGTAGGTGCCGGGCTTGGTCTGGCGATGGCTACTGATGCACGAATTATCTCAAAAAACGCGCGCCTTATGGCGGGTTATACCCGAATTGGCGGTTCTCCAGATGCCGGACTCACCATCACGTTGCCACAGGTAATGGGCTACGAAAAAGCACTGCGCTTTATGATGGAAAACCGCATGGTGAACGGCAAAGAAGCTAAAAAACTGGGTATGGCCGGTGAGGTGGTAGCCGATGACAAAATGGCTGAACGCCTGCAGGAATATTGCCAGGAGCTGTGTCAATGGTCCCCCATTACGCTTCGACTGTTAAAACGCGGGCTGGTGCAATCTTTGGAGACCAGCGATATGAAAGCCCAGCTGCGATACGAACTGGCAAACATCCGTCGTGCCTTCACCAGCGAAGATGCCAAAGAAGCTCGCAGGGCATTTATGGAAAAACGCGCACCTGTGTTTACCGGTAAGTAAACTTGAATTCAGCACACTCCAAAACTCCAGCTGGCAAGCTTCGCGCTCGCGGAACGCGATTGCCCATTGATGGCACTCCGGGTCAATGGAACGCTATCACCGATGTTGCTGGAGTACAGCTTGGATACTGCACTTTAATAGAAGGCAACAACATTCGAACCGGAGTCACGGCAATACTTCCGCGAGGCCTCGACAACCTGGCCACCCCCGTATTTGCCGGTTACCATTCACTTAACGGCAATGGGGAGCTAACCGGTACTATTTGGGCAGAAGAAGCTGGCCAGTGCGATGGCCCCATTACCATTACCAATACTCATTCCTGTGGGGTTGCACGGGATGCCAGTATTAAGTGGATGCACGGCAAGTTGCAGCGCGATGGGCAGTGGGCACTGCCAGTCGCGGGTGAAACCTACGATGGCCACCTGAACGACATAAACGGCTTTCATATTCACGAAAAACACGTATTTTCTGCACTCGACTCAGCGAGCTCCGGCCCCCTGGAAGAAGGCAGTGTAGGTGGTGGCACCGGAATGATCTGTTACGGGTACAAAGGCGGCTCCGGTACTTCTTCGAGGGTGGTAGAGGTGGCAGGTGAAACGTTTACCCTGGGCGTTTTTTTACAGGCCAATTTCGGATTAAAAGAACAACTGACTATCTCCGGAGTGCCAGTGGGTAAATTACTGGCTGCCGAAATCGATCAGGGCAAAGGCTTCAAACGAGAAAGCGGCTCTGTAATTGGCATTCTGGCTACAGATGCGCCCTTATTACCCCACCAGTTAAAACGGCTGGCCCGCCGTATGGGGCTGGGTATCGGGCGTTCAGGTGCAATTTCCGGGCATGGTTCGGGCGATATTTTTCTGGCTTTTTCAACCGCCAATATGGATGCCCATTCTGAACAACCAGAGCTTACCCAGGCGAAATTTATTCCAAATCTCTTACTGGATACCTTGTTTGAAGCAAGCATAGAAGCAACCAATGAGTCGGTGTTAAATGCGCTTTTTGCCAATGAGTCGATGACGGGGTATCAGGGTCACAAAATTGAAGCATTGCCAATCGAAAATGTTATGCGACTGATTCGTGACAGACAGAACCACGCCTAGAATAAAGGATTAGACATGGAAATTCGGGTAGATAATTTACAGAACCCGGCTGTGGTTGCACTGCTTAACGCCCATTTGCTGGACATGGCAGAACACTCGCCTCCCGAAAGCGTACATGCTCTGGACCTGAAGGCCTTAAGGGCACCCGAAATTACCTTTTGGACAGCATGGCAGACAGACCAACTAATGGGCTGTGGCGCTCTACAGGAAACCTCCCCAGGCGAGGGTGAAATCAAGTCAATGCGCACAAGTTCGGAGCACCTACGCAAAGGGATTGCAGCATCAATTCTTGAACGACTTATCGCAGAGGCGCGATTGCGTAACTATTCTCGCGTGAACCTGGAAACAGGATCGGCAGAGGTTTTTCGAGCTGCCCGGTTGCTGTATGAGCGGTATGGCTTTGAATATTGCGAACCCTTTGGCAACTATAACAAAGATCCACACAGCCTTTTTATGCAGCTAAAGCTGTAAGACATCTACCGTTTTGGTTCCATTCGTATTTGAACCGGAATAAAACTGCCAGGCGGTTCTTTCATTCGTTGCGTATATATTTGCTCGTTCCATTCATAAGAGACTTTATAACCCACTATAGCAACTTCCTGAGCATAGTTTGCACAGGGTCCTGTGCCAAGATCCCAGTGCAGCAGCGCTGAAAGACCTTTATCTGCAGGTTTGTATGCCATACATTTTTCCGTTACAGACCGTCTATTAACAATTTTGGTAAGCGGCTCTACACTCACCACACGTGCCTCCCCGAAAAACTCTTCTGCCTGCAATTCGTAACCAAAAGCCGCGAGTGCACACAACGACACGCTCAAAAACAGATGAATAAGGGTTTTGGAAGTATTTCGCCAAAACTTCACGAGCCTGGTAAACCCCCATTCCTGTTGTCGCCATTTCATAATATCACCTTTATCCTTGCATTCCCGGTATCAGGTTGACCAACTTATATCGCGCCTCTGTACTAAGGTTGGCAGTATTAAGAATCACAACGAAATCACGTTGACCAGTTGACCGTACTTGCAGCTCCGCTTCTGGTACCTGTCTATTCAGGAAATGCAGATACTTTTTTGCCCGCAAGGCATTTTCAAAACGAATAACTTCAACTTCCCCGGTAGTTTTCAGAAGCTCGGGGATTTTTTTCAGCATATTTTTTACTATCTTTAAGCGCTGCTGCCCTACCCGGTCTACATACAACATCACCGACTCAGGAATGTCTGTTTTCTGGGCAATACGGGTAGGACCATAGTTATACGCCGCTAACATTAGAACAGTATTCCCCGAATAACGACCGGACAACTCCTTAAGATATTCTGCTCCCATACTGATATTTAGACAGGGGTTGTAAAGCTCTGCTACACGTCCCGCACCAAGATGGCGCGCGGTAAGTGGCCAACGTATTTGCATTACGCCATGTGCATTTGCACTGGAACGTGCTCCGGCATCCGCATTACTTTCGACCATGGCAACCGCCATTAACAGGTCCAGTGGAATATCCGACTGCCGACTGGCAATTTCAAAGCAGGACAGATAAGGAAAATCTGAAGCATGACTGCTGTATCCGTAAGCAAGCCATAAGACCACAATGCAAAGTCCTGATTTACGAGGCATAACTACAGACTCACTTGCAGGTTGCCTGGTCCGGCGCTTGTAATGTCGAGCACCGCATCCAGCACAATCAATAACTCCTCCTTGCTGGAGGAATCGAAACCAACCTCATAACGACCTGCTGCAAGACGCACAACACGAAATGGACGGTCTAGTCGGGCGCTTAAGGTGGAGGCAAAACCCAAAGCAGAGCGTTCACTTCGAAATGGTGACCAGACTGCAGCAAAAACAGGTTCAAACTTAGTCTTGTTTGCCTGCTGAACATCCTCGGCCTCAGCCACATTTTTGGCAATGTTCTCAACAGTCGTGTTGACAGGAACAGGTGTGGAAAAAACAATGTCTGGCTCCACCAATGGCAATGTTTTGGCAACAGCTATCTGATCAGCCCACAATACCTGTGCAACAGCATCTTCCTGCTCGATCGCGGGCTGTTCATTTGTAGAAACAAGATCTGTATACACCGACTCATCCAGAAACGAAGCTTTGATACTTTGTAAAGATTCACTGCGCGCTATCTGACGCAAATCCTGCGTTTGCAAATCAAGTTCAAAGAACACCGCTTCTCTCGCTTCGGGAAACATCATCACACCTACGGCGCATAGAACACCAAAAAGTACTCCAAATAAAAATTTCACAGACTACTCCTTAATCATTAATCCGTTACAAACGAGTGACTCCATTTAGATCTCTCATCAAGTGCAACGCACGCCACTCCAGGCTTCCTTTGTAACGGGAGAGCGCACGAGTAAACGAGGAGACCCACGCATCCGGATCACTGGGTCTGGCACTGCAGCTTGGTGATCCTAGGATAAGCTCACGCTGTAGAATTTCAGCTGGGGCGCGTTGAGAAAAAGCCAGGGTATATACACCCAGTGTGGGTCGATTTAGCGCTTCACCGTGGGGTACCTTTACCTTTACATGGTGCTTACCTGCTTCTCTTTCGGGTCCCAATTTACAATTCAAAGGCACGGGAACGCCGTTTTTTGTATAAAAAGCGACTATGTATGCTGGCCTGTATAACTCGTAATCCACCTTTACGCATCCAGGCGAATTGTTAGCACACCTGCCTCGACCGTGTTGTCGGGCATTCGAGTCGATGCGTAAGTCTGAAAGATACCGGCCCTTTTTCTGAGCAGCAGAAAAACCGACGTTTAGTGCCCTGGGTAATTTGCCAGATATCTCCACCCGGGCAATCTGGTGTGCAATTTCCGGATTATCAGCGGACGCAAGCATCAGGCTTAAGGCGCTATTTCTTCCCGGGAGTGGGGACAGCTGTAACTGTAAGACGGACCGGGCGTCGACCTCATTGGCAACAACCCTTAAGCGGCGACTGAATTGCTCTCGTAAGCCTTGCAATACATTTTGTTCAAAAGAGCTTGCCTGAGTACGAAAATATACCGGGCTTTCGATGGCAGGAAGACACTTAAGTTGTTTTTCAAGCGCTTCGGCAATTAAGCTCGCCTGGTTCACACTCAATGCCCTACCCTGGTCAACATCAAACAGATGTGTCTTGTAAGCAGTACGTTGCAAATCCGTTAGTCGGCCGCTCCAGCTAAAGTTTGCGCCACCGAGCCACAACCCTTCATCAACATCCACCACAGCCACCGTTACCCTGTGACGGTTTCTATCGTGGCGTTGTGTAACAATGCCCAAAACCAGACTGGTTTTATCGAGCATACACCCGGCGTGCTCATCAAACACCAGGCGTATACCCGCCTGGCTTAACAGGTTTTGAGTCAGTTGGTCTTTTATATCCATCCCAAGCTTATTGCTAAGTGCAACCGGAGTTCCGTCTTCCATACCCATAATTTTAAGTCGCTGACCTTTAAGCCGCGGGTGTCGAGTTAACAGTTCAACCAGTTTTGGAGAAGCCTCCCGTTCCAGCCAGTTGCCAAGACTGCCATCTATAACTCTAAAGCCGTAGGCCGGTAGCGGCAGCGCCGTTAACACCAGCATCAACATCGAGATCAGAAACGGAGACGGTTTAGTTTTCATAACTTATATGTCCAGTTCGATGAATTACCAGCGTGCCACCCTGTTGGTCTGCCCCGGCTATTTCACGCAATTTGTGGTTCAATTCGTTCTGCATATCGCCGGGCAGCGCGACGAGATAGCTATCCGGGGTAACCAGGCGTTTGAACAGGCGGGATATTTTTTGCGGAACCGACGCAGGCAAAAGATTATAAAGAGTACCCGTAGCAGGAGCCGGCGTAACTTCAAAATCATCACCCATCAGATAATATTCATCTCCTGCCAGGGCAAAGAGCTGTATTTTTTCAGTAGCAATCAGTTTTACAAACGCATCATCTGTTGCAAATCTCAGCGCCAGCGGCTGAGGTTCCTGCCTGTCGGCTGAAGGCTCTCCCTCTTTACCCGCTGAGGGCTCTTCCTCTCTATTCGCTGAGGGCTCTGCTGAGGGCTCTCTGCTGGCTGAGGGCTCTCTGCTGGCTGAGGGCTCTCTGCTGGCTGAAGGCTCTCTACTGGCTGAAGGCTCTCTACTGGCTGAAGGCTCTCTACTGGCTGAAGGCTCTCTACTGGCTGAAGGCTCTTCCACGATGTGGGTTTCAATTTCTACGTCCACATCGGGCTTTGTAGGAGTTGGCCTATATTCGAGCGGCTCAACCAGTTGTATTGGAATGCGCGCTGGTTCGCTATCAAACACCGGCGCAGGTTCTAACAGGGTCTCCCGCATCGAGAACGGAGCCTGTTGCAACGGTACTACGGATTCTGGCATCGGTTCAATCTCCACTTCTGGTAAAGGGGGTTCTGAGTTCTGCACCAGCGCCAGAATGGCAATCAGGCAAAAAGCGATTATTGCCATAAAACGCATTACATCGGCCTGCAAGCCATCGCTGTCGAAGCTCATGCTTTGGCCAGGGCGATAGTACATACCTAGCGATTTCCATTATCTACAAGCGTTTCCAGGTGCATTTCAATGCGGCTTAGATGCGCAAGCGTGGCAAACATTTCACGCCGGTCTTCACAACGATAAAACTCTGTAAGCTCGGCTCCCAGCCACATGGTTTTGAACAATCGCATCAAATAACCACCAATAGCACCCACAATGGTTGTGGTTAGCGCCAGTAAAATTCCACCATCGACCAATCGTGCCAATACGTCACCCGCCCCTTCAGCCAAAGCTTCCGGCGCAGCAAGGGTGGTTTCGAGAGCGCTGCGCATTCCCACCGCTGTCCAAACCACACCGATGCCAATAAAGAGATGAATCCACACATCACTGAGTTGGTCGAGTGAAACAATTTCCTTAAATATTCTGTTTCTGGTCAATAAAACATTAAGACGCCTGAGGTTATTCAGATAGAAAATGAAAACTGCGCTAAACAACCACGCTGAGTGGCCCAGGTTCAGGGCCAGCCAGCTACTGCCTGTGCTAAACAACTCAATGTCATTGCGCGGTAAAATGGCAAACATACCAACCAATCCAATTGCAAAACCAATCATGGCACCACTGAAATATCCCAATCGATCTGTCATGTTCAGGATCCACCCGCCTCACAGGCACGACAAGTCGCCTCGAGTACCAACTGGGCTTCTTTAAACAGATGATCAGCCCGGTGATAAGAAGCACTGTCTTCACTGGCCTGCATCAATCCCAGTTCTTTGTCACGCAATTCGCGCTGCATATCGGCCATAACCTTGCCGCGCACAGGACAGGTCTGCGAACAAGTGTTGTAGTCACCCATAAGGGAAACAAACTTCACGTTAAAGTACCGGTTATAGGTGCTTTTTGCCTGACGCTTGCTAATAACGCCACGCTCGCTCATACCAACCAGAAATTGACTGAAGAGTTGTTTGTTTACAGGGTCCGGGTTTTCCGTGGCTATATTCAGGAGCTGCGTATAGTAATTATCAAAACTGTATTCACAGCCATTACCCAACTTGTCTTCTGCAAGCCGAATGGCAGAAGCCAGCCCGGGTTTGAGCGTTACCGAACAGAAACCCACGACAGGTTTAGTTTCGCACGCTGTCAGACTTAACAGGCCCAGAATCACAACCCCGCCCAATATTGATTTAGTAATGTTCATCTGTTTATTCCTAAGCTATTGAGTTTTAAATTACATTTCCAAAGGACTAACAAAAACCTGCTCGTCAACACTGGGTGGCAGAGACGCTATTTGAGCGTCCAACTGACTTTCACCAAACAATATGGACTTAACACCGCTAACAACCGCACTCATTTCCGGCGTAATCATTCCAAAAGACTGATTAAGCTGTTCCATTAAGGCAGCGCGACTGATCTCCTGCTGGGTTGCAGCGATCAACCTGGATGCTTCATCCATATCCAGGTATATGTCAGAGGCAATAACCGCCATGGATTGAGACGTGCCACCTCTGCGTGTCGCAACCAGATCGTAGTACTGTTTGAAGCGATTCGACAAACGAATGCCAGACCGCCCTCTAAGTGCAGCAGGTTGATAGCTACTATCAGTTTTTGAGACGCGCCCAAGCAGAGTATCCTGCAGGCTCGAAGGAGTAGATTTTTGACCAAGTTCTTCGCGTAAGCGTTTTTCGAGGCTTAATCTGGTATTGGTCACTGCCCTTTCCATTTCAGGCAGCTTTTCAGACATAATATTGAGCATCTCCAGGTAGCTGGCGCCCAGTTGTTTGGCAATACGTTCGCAACCCGGGTCCTGATCCGCACCGGCACACATCGATTCAGTATAAAGTTGTTGTTGCAGGTCCAAACGTGCAATTACATCCTGAATACTGTTTTCCATGTCTTCCGCTACCTTGCCGGTTTCACGAATGTCCTCGATTACGGTGGAAGGGAATAACTGCATTACCGGCCCTGTCGGAGCAGCACTGTTACTAATACCTATAAAAGCAAGGCACAGAAAAAGGGATGGTTTGATCGAAAAATTCATAGCTAACTCCTCCTGATTAAAGAGAAGCTAGCCGAGTACGTGTGAACAGAACCTGAACAGAATTTGGAGGGAGCCCTAAAAAGGATTCAAGAACAATGCTACCGGCATGCTAGAGAGCGTTGGTTTAACCCAGTCTAGAGTTTTACCGCCAGTATTTCACAATGCGATTTTTGCAGTACCTTTTCGGCGGAATTACCCAAAACAAGGGCACCAACGCCCGATCTGCCACTGGTACCCAGAACCAGAAGCTGCGCATTAATTTTACTTGCTATCTTACTAACGGTTTTACCAACTTTACCTACCGGCATATGAATTCTATTGGCCGAAACACCATAAGGCTCCAGTAACGCTTCAAGTTCCGGCAATATCTGTTTTCTAACCTCGCGTGCATGGGCTTTGGGATTGATAATGCCAAGATCTTTTAACACCTGGGAGATTTCTACGGTGTAGACACAATGTAGTTCGGCAGCGTTAATTTTTGCAAATTGTGCAGCAGCGTTTAAAACTTTTTTATTAAGCCTCTTCTGTTTGCCTTTATTGCGATTCATGTCTATGGCTGCAAGTATGCGTGGCTTAGTCTTCTGCGGTAATCCAGCACACAATAGCAAGGGCGCCGGGCAGGTACGCAACAGCTCCCAGTCCAGCGGCATGTGAATCAGTGATTCTGTATGATTTACAGCCTTTATGACCAGGTCCTGCGGGGTTTTCGTTACAAATTTTTCAACCCAGCCGGCAATGTCTGAAGACCAGACGACTTCACGGGTGATATCTCCGGTATCAGTGGCGGGGGTTCCCTGAGTCATCAACCAGTCGTGTTGCTGCTCCATTAACCCGCGGCGAATACTCGTGCGTTGCTTGCTGGTAAAGGCGTTACCACTCGCCACATGTGCATGGTAAATGAAAGCCTTAAGATGCAAATCCGCACCAGTCTGCGCCTGCAACCGAAGCGCCCTGCGCAACGCACCCTGCTCATGTTTGGGCTTATCAACAATGACCAGTATATTTTTTAAGGCTTTCATTAAACTACTCCGCTAACACTCGACCTGGTCGGTGTCAGGATATTATTGAACCACCGTCACAGGTTATCACCTCGCCTACGGTAAAGGCACCGGCGCGTGAACTTAAAAATATTGCCAACCCGGCAATATCCTCTGGCGTACCAACCCTGCCGCGAGGATTGCCTTTACCCAGGGCTTCCCAATCCACCGCGTCAACGTTTCCACCACCACCCACGCCGGTACTAAGCATATAGGTAGGAAAGGGGCCGGGGGCTATCGCATTTACAATGATATTCTGTTTTACCAGGTGCGCTGCCAATACACGGGTTAAATGATGCACACCTGCCTTGGATGGTCCATACGAAAAACTGTCAAAGATCGGAGTTTTAATTCCGTCAACTGAACCAATATTTATAACTCTTGCCGGATCTTCTGCACTGGCATTCTTTCTTAACAGGGGCAGCAATTTCTGGGTAAGAAAAAACACGCCTTTCACATTGGTATCCATAACCTTATCCCAGCCAATCTCTGGAAATTCTTCAAGTGGGGCCCCCCAGGATACACCCGCGTTGTTAACCAGAAAGTCCAGGTGATCCTCCCGGCTTTCCAGCTCTTTAACGAAGGCTTCTATAGAGCTCAGCTCAGCGAGATTCGCTGGAATGGATATACACTCACCACCATATTCTTTGGCCAGCCGCGCAGCGGTAGCATCACAAACATCTGCTTTGCGTGAGCTGATGTAAACTTTTACTCCATTAGCCAGATATCCGGCGGCAATCATCTCTCCAATTCCGCGGGATCCCCCGGTTACGAGCGCTACTTTTCCTTCCACCGAAAACAGATTCTTCATCATTACTCCTGTACACTTTTCTTGTTGGTTAAGGCTTGATTTACCCTAACTGAAGCTGAAGGATTGTGCCAACCAGTCGACAGAATTCGGGTAAAGAACGGTGTATTTTCTGGTCAGCCTGCCAGTTCAGAAGAACCAGCTTAAAAGAACCGGCTCTATAGAAAGGGACTCCCTAAATGGGCAAATATCTAAAACTTATCATTACCGCTCTGCTAATTACGCTGATTGCCCCATTTTTTCTCAATGGACCAGATGGCAAACCACTAATGACCTGGGACGCATTCAAACCCGGCCTGGAAATACCAACTGCATTGGCACCTGGTGCCAAAGGGGCTGGAGATATTATTTACAAATGGAAAGACGAATTTGGTATATGGCAATTTGGAGAAAATCCTCCTGAAAATTTCAAAGCAGATGCCATTGTCCTTAACGACGACGGTATAACGCCTCTTGAGAGCGGCTGGCAGGGAGAACCAATTGAAGTTAAAAGTTCTTCCAAACATCAGCCCTCAGCAGGCAATGTTCTCACGCAGGGTCCGAAAATGATTGCTGCCGCCAAAGCAGCAGCCGAGAAAGGCAACAATCACAACACCGAGCTTAAAAATATTATGCAAGAAATCGATATAAACAACTGATCACCTAATTGGGGAATAATCCGTAGCACTCATAAAGCTGCTGTCTATTTTCTTCACCAACGCTCCATCGGCAATAGAAGCGGCATACACTTTTTTCCACTCGGGATCTTCCACAAAAGCCTTCCATGATGCTTCGATAGTCGACTGACTTTTATGGGCTATCAAATAAGTCAGCGTGTTGGTCTTGTCAGCCGGTACCCAGTAGCCAATATTTTGCATGCCGTGTTTTTCAAAGATGGCCATCGTGTGATCGCGAAACCGGCTGTGCAGGGCCTCAAGCTTACCTTCATTTGTAGTATAGGTTCTTAGTTCAAATACGGTACCCGAATCATCCGCTTTCGCCATATTCGTAAGACAAACAGCAAGAACTAAAATTAGTGATTTAGTAAACATTATTATTGTGCTCTCCAGTACTAATTAAGGGTCTAGTCTGCTTCAAGCAGCGACCCGGGAACCTGAATGGTCTTGGCGCGCAGGTACTCGCCCAGGCTTTTTGCCTGCCGGTCTATTCTATTGTTGGAGGATACCCCATCTCGCAACACATCATGAATATAAAAATTTAGTGCCCGCAGGTTTGGCAACTCATAACGCTCAATCTGGTACTGCGCCATATCCGGTAGCAGTATCTTGAATTGCTCAACGCTCAAATACTCGTATAGAAAACTGTAGGCAGCATCAGAACGCGCCCAAACACCACAGTTAGCACACCCACCTTTGTCTCCCGAGCGTGTGCCGAACAACTGCCCGAATGGTACAGACTGCAACTCACCCTTTGGAAGAGGCGCCAGTGAGAGGGGCAGCTGCTGATAATAAGTTTCTTCATATCCAAGCTGGCTTGTAGGTAACACATCTGTGCTGCGCCCTTGCATATGCACATGTTCAACCACATGTTTACTGTCGAGCAGCGTTGGCCAGTACACTATTAGCGGAGTACCGCTGCTAATGCCACCCCGGCCCACATTACCCGGTATATTCGCAAGAGCCAGCTCTACTACACGCGCTGAAAACAACCGACCCACCTTGTTGGGGTCTTTGGAAGTTACATTTATGCGCAGCGAAGCATAGGCTTCTTCGTTGGTAGCCGGGTTCTCCTTGTCGCTGCGAATCAGCTGAACTTCCACATCATCAAATTGCTCTTTGCCCCCCAGTGAATCAAACAGGGCTTCGGTAAAAATTTCGGCCTTCATTTCTATATTCAGTCCGGTAAGCAAAGTTTCGCAACCATTACGATATCCACCCAGGGTATTAATACAAACCTTATGGGTATTAGTCGGGCTACTGCCTTTGCAGCCGCTCACCAATACCCGGTCTTCACCTGTTTGCTCAATATGCAGAGTATCGAAATGGGCAATAACGTCGGGATTAAGGTAGGCGGGGCTGGAGATTTCATACAATAATTGCGCTGTTACGGTTCCTACGGAGATCAGGCCACCGGTATTGGGATGTTTGCAGACGGTAAAACTTCCATCAGCCGCTATCTCGGCAATGGGAAAACCAACACGCAAAAAACTGGGTACTTCTTCGATAAAGGAATAGTTGCCGCCACAGGTTTGTGCGCCACACTCTATGATATGGCCTGCAGCCAGAGCACCTGCCAAAGCGTCGTAGTTGTTACGAGCCCAGTTAAATTTCCAGGCTGCAGGACCTATTACAACGGCTGCATCCGTAACGCGCGGACAAATGACAATGTCTGCTCCCTGATCGAGCGCCTCCTTTATACCCCACGCGCCAAAATAAGTGTTCGCGGTTACTATTTCATTTCCGGATTCAGACAGGTTTATCCCTTTGTCCATATTGGTAAACGCTTCACCATCACCCTGCAATCTTTCTATTTCACCAAGCAAATCGTCACCGTCGATGTAGGCAACCCGGGCATCAAGATTTAGCTCGGCGATCATTTTTTCTACTTCACCAGCCATTCCACCCGGGTTTAAACCACCCGCATTACAGACAATTTTTATGTTCTTTTCTATGCAGATAACAATTACTTCTCGAAGCTGCTTTAAGAATGTACCGACATAACCGGCCTGCACCCCGCGCGTTTTACGCTGGTTGTAAAGGATGGTCATGGTCAGCTCGGCAAGGTAATCTCCGGTTAACACATCTATGGGCCCGCCTTCTACCATCTCTTTGGCAGCAGACAACCTGTCACCATAAAACCCGCTGCAGTTGGCTACGCGTAATATTTCACTCATGTGCATTCTCTCCAGAACAGAGTCTAATTTTTTACCCAGCCGGGTTTACGTTTCTCGCGAAATGCAGCCATGCCCTCGGCACCCTCGTCCGAGCGAAACATGCGAACACTCCATTCACCGGCAATTTCAAAACCCTGCTCGACAGATATGGCAGAAATTTTTCGCACCAGTTTCTTACACTCGATCACGGCATTGGGCCCACCAAGATTAATTGCCGCTATTTCGTCTTCTACCGCAGCAACCAGGTCGGCCTTTGTTACTGCACTGTGTGCCAATCCATATTCCACAGCCTGTTTACCTGAAAAACGCTCGCCGGTTAACAACAGTTTCATACCATGATGGGTACCCAGCTTAGGTAGACACACCACAGATATAACAGCCGGTATTACTCCAATGCGTACCTCACTAAAGCTGAACACCGCATCTTCATTGGCAACCACTATGTCAGCCGCTCCAATTAAGCCCAGCCCTCCCGCAAATGCGGCCCCGTTTACCGCAACAATTACCGGTTTGGGGCTGTCCAGAATAGCTTTAAGCACCTCAGGATAGGGTATCGCTTTACCACCGCCGTCTATCGTCTGCCCAGGCGGGCTCTTTAGGTCGGCACCTGCGCAAAACGCAGTACCATTACCAGTTATTACGATACAGCGCACACTGTCATCTGCATTGGCACTTTGAATATGCGCATATAACTGATTAACCAGAGCCGCTGAAAGCGCATTGCGATTGTCGGGCCGATTCAGTGTTATCCAGGCCGCTCCTTTTTGTATTTTATAGAGGGCTGCACTGTGCGGGCTGCTGCTTGATGTGTTGTCGTGCGTCATTCTGTTTTTCCTTCCGACAATTCTGTTAACACTATGAGACTCTGGTTATTATCCACCTGCTCACCCACGGCTACATTAATTTCCGAAATCACTCCATCGATAGTGGCCTGAACCGGATGTTCCATTTTCATGGCTTCAAGAATTAACAAGGTCTGGCCTTTCTCAACCACGTCGCCCACCTCAACCATTACCGCCAGAACATTGCCGGGCATGGGCGCCATTAACCCACCACCTACCTCTTCATTTACCGTGGATGGAAAACGCGCCTGCTGCCGCAGCCTTACATTGCCCATTGGTGATTGTGCGTACCAGGTGTCGCCATCCAGCAATAGTTCATACACACAGCGCTTCCCCGAAATTGACAAATCAATTGCCACGTTGCTGCCTGATTCAGTGGGCAGGTTGGTGCAACTGTGCACCTCGCATACAAATTCCTGCGAGGCTATCTGCACGGTAAACAGGCAGTCGCGCCGACATCGGTATTCAACCAGATAAGCATTTTCCGTACCGTTGCAGTTACAGGCAAACTCTATTCGCTGCGGCGGCATAACAGAATTACGCCAACCACTGCCTATATCAGCCAAAACTTCTGCCCCATTTCGCCGCCCGTATTGGGATGCCAAACAGGCAGCAATTACAGACTCTGTTATCTCATCCTTACTCGGCATTCTGGTCAAAGCTGGTGCTACACGTTCAATAAAATCTGTTGTGGTATCACCCGCCAAAAACTCAGGCGTTCTAAGGCAAGCCACCAAAAAGTCCCGATTTGTTATAAGGCCTTCTATGCGGGTTTGTTCAAGCGCATTGGCCAGTCTGCGAATGGCTTCCTTTCTGGACGGTGCATGTACGATTACTTTAGCGAGCATGGGGTCAAAATCGATACCAATTTCACTGCCCGTTTCTATACCCGTATCAAACCGTACACCAGGAGCGTTGGCAGGTTTCCACAATGCTACCCGCCCCGGAGAGGGAAGAAACTGCCTGGCTGGATCTTCGGCGTAAAGGCGCGCTTCTATTGCATGCCCCTTAATAGACAGGTCGGTCTGGGAAAACTCCAGTGTTTCACCCTCTGCTACCCGAATCTGTTCGCGTACCAGGTCAAGGCCGGTAATCTCTTCGGTAATTGGATGCTCAACCTGTAAACGCGTATTTACTTCCAGAAACCAGAACTCATCCCCGTCAACCAGAAACTCAACCGTGCCGGTAGAAAAATATCCGATTTTTCGAGCCGCGGACAAAGCCGCTTCGCTCATTGCTGAGCGCAGTCGCTCGTTCACCGCTGTAGAAGGCGCTTCTTCTATCACTTTTTGATGGCGGCGCTGAATAGAACATTCCCGCTCAAAACAGTGCACCAGATTGCCGTGCTGGTCACCCAGAATCTGTATTTCTACATGGCGTGACGTACTTAACCAGCGCTCCAGAAAAACAGTGTCATCGCCAAAAGATTTTCCGGCTTCACGCTGCGCACTGAGCACTGCGCTTTCCAGGTCGGCTTCGTTCTCCACAACACGCATACCCTTGCCACCACCACCTGCAGAGGCCTTAACCAATACAGGGAAACCAATCTCTTGGGCGGCTGCATGAATATCGTCACCAGCGTTTAATTTCTTCGCAGCTAAGGTAGGTACACCTGCATTTTGCATTATTTTTTTGGCGGACAGTTTATCTCCCATGGCAATAATCGAATCTGCCGAAGGACCTATCCAGGCCACGCCTGCGGCTTTAACGGCCCGTGCAAAATCTGCATTTTCTGATAAAAAACCGTAACCGGGATGTACCGCATCTGCGTTTGTACTTTTACACGCTGCTAACAGCTTGTTCTGATTCAGATAGGTTTCTGCAGAAGTATTACCTTCTAAAGCGATGGCTATGTCTGCCGCACGCACAAAGGGCGCATCGCTGTCAGAATCTGCGTACACCGCAATGCTTAATATGCCCATTTTGCGCGCTGTGCGAATTACCCGCATGGCAATTTCGCCACGATTTGCGATCAAAATGCGTTGTATGGTTCTGAGCTCTGGTTTAGACACTACATTCTCCATGTGCCGAACTCCTTGGTGCCCTTAACCGGAGCACTGTGTGCAACAGAAAGCGTAATGGCGATAACGGTGCGTGTATCGCGTGGATCAATCATGCCATCATCCGAAACCCTTGACGTGGCAAACAGGCCTTTCGAGCGCTCTTCGGCCCAGTGTTCGGCACTGGCCGCACGTTTGGCATCCGCCTCTTCATCAAATTTCAGGCCGCGTCTTTCTGCTGCTTTGCGTTGCACAATAGACATCACTCCAGCCATCTGCTTAGGCCCCATTACCGCAATTTTTGCAGTGGGCCAGATAAAGGTAAAACGTGTACCAAAAGCCCGACCACTCATTCCATAGTTACCCGCCCCGTATGATGCCCCAACAATTATAGTAATGTGCGGCACTGTGGAGTTGGATACGGCATTAATCATCTTGGAGCCATTTTTGGTAATGCCTCCCTGCTCAAAATCTGTACCTACCAAAAACCCGGTAATGTTGTGCAAAAATATCAGGGGTACATCAATCTGATTACACAACTGAATAAATTGTGCTGCCTTTTCTGCTGACTCGGAGAAAAGAGCACCATTGTTGCCCAATATTCCAACCTGATAGCCATGAACCCTGGCCCATCCGCAAACCAAAGTGGGACCATAAAGCGGTTTAAATTCTTCAAAGTACGACCCGTCCACCAAACGGATAATGACTTCGCGCATATCAAAAGGCGTACGCAGATCTTTGGAAACAATTCCTAACAGATCTTCGGCACTATGTACGGGTTCTTCAAATACCGCATTGGCCTCCGGTCCCTGTTTGCGCCAGTTGAGATGAGATACCACCTCGCGACACATACGAATACCATCCGCTTCGTCTTCTGCCAGGTAATCACCCAGGCCAGAGATGGTTGTGTGCATTTGGGCTCCACCCAGACTTTCTTCGTCTGCGTCTTCACCAGTGGCCATTTTAACCAGTGGTGGACCACCCAAAAAAACCTTGGATTGGCCTTTTATAAAAATATTGTAGTCGCTCATTCCCGGCTGATAAGCACCACCGGCAGTAGACGCACCAAAAACAACCGAGATAGTTGGAATGCACAGCTTTGACAATTCGCTTATCTCATAAAACAGACGGCCAGACTCTCCAAAATGGTCTGACTCCCGACGCAAAGCAGCCTCTGGGTCTTCACCACCATCTCCACGCAGATCGGCCCCTGCAGACTCAACAAACTGAACATAGGGCAGGCGGTTTTCACGGGCAATTTGCAGACCCCGCATAAGCTTTTTAGCGTTAAACTGGTTAAATGCACCCGCTCGCACAGAGGGATCGTGTCCCAACACCAGACACTCAACGCCCTCAATCACACCAATGCCCACCACAAAGCCTGAGCCCACATTAAAGTTGGAATACCAGGCTGCCAGCGGGTTTATCTCAAGAAAGGGGGAATCCTGGTCCAGTACCAGTGAGATACGCTCCCTTATAGGCATTTTGTCCCTGGAGCGCAGGCGTTTCGTAGCTTCCGGCCCGCCGCCTTCTGCAGCTTCTTTCTGCAGACCGTCCATAACTTCAAGCGCCTGCAGCATGTCGCTGCGATTCTTAACGAAACTTTCAGAACGCAAGTCGAGTTTCGACTCAAGAAAAGGCATGTGCAAAGTCCCCAATAGGTAACACTTGTGTCTCGGACACGAAAACAATACATTTGTACTGTTTTAGAATAGTACCTCCCATTCCAGCCTACAAGTGATTAAAAGCTAAGATAAAAGGAAGCCGCGTGATCAATCCCAATACCCCGATTCTTATTGGTATAAGTCAGTTAAAACGAAAAATAGATTCACTGGATCAAACTATGGAACCCCTGCTAATGATGCTGGAGGCGGCTCAACTTGCGGAGCAGGACACCGGGCGCGAAGGCTTATTGAGCCAGATTCAATCGGTGCGTGTCATTAAAGGCGTCTGGACTTATGAGAACCCGGCTAAATATCTCGCCGAAAAAATTGGAGCACCCAACGCTGAAACAACTGGCACGCTGTACGGTGGCAATCAGGTTCAATCGGTTGTTAACCATACCGCTGCTGACATTTTAAAGGGCAGGCTCGACCTGGTACTTATAACCGGAGCAGAAAACGGCCACAGTTTTCTAAAATCCCGCAAAGCCGGCATAAAACTTCCCCTTACCGCTACACCGGGAGAATACGATTATGTATTTGGCAAACAGGACCCTGACAACGGCCCGCATGAGATGGCACTGGACATTCAGCGCCCTATTCAGGTTTACCCCATGTTCGAAAATGCCCTACGCTACCACCGCGGTGAAAGCCTGGAAGAACACCTAAAGAGAGTCTCGGAACTTTGGGCACGTTTCAGCAAAGTGGCAGAAGATAATCCACACGCCTGGATACGCAAGGCCGTAACAGCGGAGGAAATACGAACCCCGTCTGCAAAGAATCGGCGCATCAGCTTCCCTTACACAAAATTGATGAACTCAAACATGAGTGTCGACATGGGTGCGGCTTTGATAATGAGCTCTGTTGCCAAGGCCCGCTCTCTGGGTATACCTGAATCCAACTGGATTTATCCCCACGCAGGCGTAGAGGGTAACGATCATGCTACAGCCTCTGTGCGGGATAACTATTACAGTTCACCCGCCATACGGCTGGTGGGACAAAAGCTCTTTGAGCTTACTGATTCAAATATTGATTCTATGGACATGGTGGATCTGTACAGTTGTTTTCCTGTTGCTGTACAAATTGCTGCGGAAGAACTGGAGCTGAACGAAATGGCTCAACTGACTATTACCGGAGGCCTTACTTTTGGAGGCGGCCCCCTTAATAACTATGTTATGCACAGTATTGCCCGCATGGCTGAACTGTTGCGAGAAAAACCGGGAACCACCGGGCTGATTACTGCTAACGGCGGCCACCTGTACAAACATGCGCATTGTATTTATTCATCTGAACCACCAGCACAGGATTTTCAACATGGAAACGTTCAGGACGCAATTAACCGCTTGCCGTCGCGTGAGTGTATAACGGGCTATTCCGGCGCGGTTACAGTTGAGTCCTACACGGTTATGTATGACAAAGACGCACCCGTAGTCGGTTACTTTGCCTGTCACACAGCGGATGGAAAACGCACCTGGGCACGAACCTTTGATACGGACCTGATGCAAAGCATGGGCAAGGAAGAGTTTTGTGGACGCGCAGCAAAACTTAACGACACTGCGATAACGGTTTTCTGACTATGGGAATAGCACGAACGGCTATTTTGGGTACCCTGTTTTTACTCGCCTGTATTGCACAGGCAGGCACAGTTACCGAGTTGAGCTCTCAGCGACGCCCCACTTAGTGAGGCGGATGTTTGGCAGTGGAAGTAGAGAGTGAAAATATACTGATCACTAGCTACTTCAACAAACTAAATATCCGACTGTATTTCAGCACAAATTCACGCCTGGGTTTGTTAGGCGCACCCAGACCATCATCGTCCACTTCATTGTAAACCAGATACAATCCAGCATTGGCAGACTGCAACCAGGCAAACCTGAAGTTGGTAGCCAGCACTTCGTCACGTTTGTTGTATTGCAACAGGGCCTGAATCGAGATTTTAGGCGTAAATGAGTAGGTTAAACGCAGCCGGGCCAGATCCACATTAAAGTTTCCATTGGGAACCGGCAAATCAATACGATTGTGTGCCCATGAAACTTCTGAAGTAAACGCATCACCAATGCGAAACTGCATAGACGGGATAACTCGAACGCGATCCCCCCCGAAGAAACCACCGACAACACCCCTTACTGAAAAACTTAGTGGAGCACCCTGATTTGTAAAGGCAACATAGGCAGCCTCGGAATGGTTATAACTGCCAGGTTGTACGGTAACGCCCTTTACAATGTCAAAAGCCTGTTTCACGCCCTCGTGGGTGAAATTCACACCTGTATGAATTTCATTGCCATTTTTCCATTCCCAGTGATTATCAACATGTACAAATCCGGTTTCATAAAACCCGTCAAAATCCCAGAACCCGCGATATGCAACATGGGGACGAAGCTCCTGCAAGCCCCAAAGATTGTCCGGGCGAATTCTGCGCAAGACAAAACCCGATATTTTTCTAAAACCGCGCCGCGAGGTGAAACCAACTTCAGGATTAAAATCTTTATCCACTTCGGTATAACTAAATATAGATGACCAGAGTTCCGAGCTGTAATCCGCAGCCCCTTTAAACGCATGGCCATCACCACCAGCGCCGGAAGTGCTGGTTTTAGCCACAAAGCCTGAAAGTGTAAGATTACTGCCAATACCGTATTGGCCATCTATTGCATATGCAGTGTTGTTATCTCCGCCACCATTACCATGTCGGTTAACAATAATAGCGCCCAGAGAAGATCTGTTAGCCAGCTCCCGGCTTACTCTGGCAACCGTATAATCATTTTTGGGCGCAATTCCAGAAACCGATTCAGAACGCATTTGCAGAAAGCCCACATTGGTTTTATTACCAACCTTTCCCGATACGCGCACACCACCCACTATGGGGATTTTTTCACCCGACGCACCAATACCTATACGCCGGCTGAAAAACAGCTCTACTTCTTGTGGCGAACCCACCGCAAATTGCCCGGCGTTTTCCAGAAAAAACGGTCTTTGTTCAGGCAGGAACAGACTAAACCGGTCAAGATTGACCTGAAACTCATCCACCTCTACCTGAGCGAAATCAGTATTGTAAGTAGCATCCAGTGTGAGGCTTGGAGTTATGGAATATTTGATATCCACACCAAACTCACTGTCAAAGTCGGTTCCATTTAAATCTCCACCACGATTGGCCAGGCCCAGCACATAGGGCGTAACCTGCAGGTTTCGCTGGGCGGGTACGCCAATGCCCTGTATGGTTCCTGCTTCAGAAGCCCTGTACAGATTACGTTGCATCGACAAAGGCGCCCAGAAAACTGTCTCATTGTTACGTCGAATGTTACGCTGAAAATTGATACCCCAGGACTGGATATCTCCAGGTCCGTAGCGCAGGGATTTAAAAGGAATAGCCATCTCCGCACTCCAGCCAATGTCAGATATCTTCGCCTTAACACTCCAGCTTGTATCCCAGTTAAGGTTAAAACCCCCACCACCGGAGCCAAAACTGCCGCTACTACCCTCTTTGGTTATCTGGGCGTCATACTCGATCCCTGCGGGATTAGTACCAAAAACAAAGCCGTTTTGACGATCAAGGTAGCTGTCCAGAAAAACCTGGAAGCTATCAGTTTCGTCCAGCGACGCATCGCGCTGACTACTGGAAACGATAATCCCTTCAGGGTTGGTGTCGTACAAAATTACGCCAATATACAAAGTATCGGCGGTGTATCCGACAAAAACCTCTGTTCTTTGAGTGGCTGGCAGACCCTCATCAGGCTGGGTCTGCCAGAAGTTGGTAAACGCTGGTGCGCCCTTCCAGGCAACATCGTTCTGCACTTCCCCATCAATAGTTGGCGCAGAATTCAGCTTGTGTGCCTGACCAATCGGCTGCTGCGATGGATCAACCGCATAAATACCAGAGCTGCTACACATCAAAACAAGTAAAAAGGATCCCGGAGCAAGCGCCCATAGATCTGCGAACGCATTAAAAAACTTGAACATCTACAACAAACCCTAATTTTGGTACAAATCCGATCAATATTGACACATCAACGTTCATTAAGTCACCTGAATTATTCCAAAAGGAGTAAAGCGGCAAGGCAGATATTGCAGTATTCTTTAGGAATTCGGATAAACGATAGTGTTCATGAAAACTGAAACACCAAATCAGATTGCCAAACTGAGTGAACATCTCGCAACTATCTCAACGGTGGTGGACGCACCAGCTTTGTCCCAGGCAGTGGTGGCCTTGTTGCGCGACTTTGTAAACATCGATGAAATAGCGATTATCAGCTATCCACCGCGCGAGCTCCCGATGATTGACTATCGAGACACCGACACACCCACCACCAAACAGAACCTCGACACCTTTATCCAGGGTGCGTTTGTACTGGGTATCTCTATAGAAACAGTAAAACTGCACCGAAGAAATGCATACGCAAAACTTGAAGTAAAGAGCCATGTAGAATTTTTTATGCTTTTAGAACTTCGCTTGGGACGATTGGAGTGGCAATTACCTAGGGTCGCCAAAACAAGAAATAGCAGCAATCCTATTCGCTATTGTTTATGGATTCTTTTAACTCATCAATTCTGGCCAAATCTAGCACACCTAAAGATGGTGTGGGATCCAACGAAACCCAATATAGTTCAAATCGGATAGGATCACTGCCATTGTGGGGGTCATTCTCACTGTGGTACCACCTTGACGGGGCATGTCCATCTATTTCCAAATGGTAAAACCAAGCGTGAATAGTTTCGTCTTTCCCGTAAGCCGATAAATTCAGCTGACAATCGCCTAGTGATCGAACAAGCCTAATCCGTGATAGTCCGGTTTCCTCCTTTGCTTCTCGGATAGCTGCCCGGTCTGGAGATTCGCCTGGCTCTATTGTTCCTCCCGGTATTTGAGGATTAAGTTCAGGATAGTCCACGTGATCAAAGACCAGGAGTTTTCTATTCTGCGTTATGTAGGTGAAGACTCGATGACGCATAGGTTTATTGAGTGACGTCTAGTGTCGGTATCGCCAGCCCACGCCTAAAAGTGAAGCTTGCAAAAATGGGACCGGCCGTAAGTGAATAGCACTGTAGGCGAAGTTAATACAACTGTTATGACCTCTCAACAGGAAAACTCCTTGTTTCAAACGGAAGTGTTCCTAGATCCGCGGCCAACGAATGGTGCTCTAGTGCTACTTTGAGTGCGTCCTGAGAATCGCAATGAATGTCTGGTTCTACTCCGACACCTTCCCAGTTTGTCTTTGTAATTGGGTTTATGGCTCTACCATGCGGAACAAATATTTCCAAACCGCGGTTTAGCGGGTGGAAGTCTCCGGGATTGGCTCCACCTCCGGTTTTCTCTCCCACGATAGTTGCGCGCTTTAGAGCCTTGAGGTTATAACAGAACTCCTCAGCCCCGGAAAAAGTCATCTCGCTAGTCAAAACGTACACCGGCACACTCGGCATCCGCTTCCCTGGAACATATGGGAGAGTCCAGAATTGCTTGTGGTTATCAGTTTTACGAAAATAAAAACTATTCAGATGAATTGGATCGCCTTCAAACAAGTAGGTTGTAACCAGTTGGATCATGGTGGGGCTTCCTCCACCGTTACTTCGCAGGTCTATGATAAGGCAGCTGGTGTCGGAAAGAGTTTCCATGGCTTTTGTAGCTGCGATGCCAGCTCCTTCGATCTTTGTATCTATGAACGCAATCAACTCAAGGTAACCTACGTTCGAATCCAGAATTCTTACTTGTTCGAACCCGAAATTGTGTTCTCGCATCCGCTCTAACCGCTCGGCATCTATATCAACGTCTGGATCTAGCCGGCCTGGAGGAATTGATGACACCAAAAGATGTTTGTCTCCGTTTACCGATCGCATATGGTCTGTGACTGTTTTCGCAAACTCAGAATCGGTCTTTGCCAAGCTATAGGTGCCGTTTAGTAGTTCCGTTTTTAAATGCTTGGATATTTCCTTTGCGATATCTGGAAAGACGTACTCACGATTGAGATAATCTGTAATCGCAAAGATCAATCCCGCTACATCAGATCTATTACTGGTCGTATTTTTTTTCATTGCTGTATCTTAAGGTATTGTTCGCTGAGCCCCTGTCGCTTGCTCCAAATATTTTAGCTCTTTGCCACAACAAAGCTACAAATGAGCAAAACGAATGTAACTGGGGCCCACAACATTCTCTCCCTTTTGCTGGGTGTGATGGTATTTAAAATTGTACCTACCACGAAAAACGCTACAACAAACCAGATTAATAATTTTGAAAATTCAAAATATTCACCAAATACCAAACCCGCGCGAGTTAACACGACCAGTGCAATTAGAGAAAGCAGTAACATTTGTACTAACGCAGCCACTCTCATTTGTGGAGGAAAACGTCCGGGGAATTTTCCACCCATAGCCATTTCACCCCAAGGGGCACCCAACGCTAATGCCAACTGGAAGATCGCAACAACAAAGGTAAGCGTACTAAAAATGTAAGCTGAAATAATTGGATCAATCACTGTGTATATCTACCTCTAATACGCATAACGCCTGTAGCACGTTCGTGAAAAAGCAGAGCGTTTTTGTGTCCCGTGGTTACGTTGGTTATAGATTTTTTCCAAGTTCTTTACTATGCCACATACGAAGCACAATTTCTCACAGTAGGCGGGATTGAGACAGTTACAAAGGGAGTGTTTGCCTAATTTTGTCATAGCGGCAAGAGCAGAAGAAACCAGAATACGGCTTTTAAGAATCGGCGGTCCCTCGGTGGAAGTAGCCCTCAAAAAAAACCAGGTGATTCTGCTTGAGAAAATGGAGAACCTAACAAAGGACAATCCAAAATTATTGGCTGCCTTGTATCATTTGTCTGACTGCAAACACAGGTATGAGGAGGAACGCAAAGAACGCTTTGAGGAAAGCTGGGTGCTTTATTAGTATCAGCCGCTTCATAAAATATCAGAGATTAGTTCGCATATCGACGCGTTAGACGGCAAGTCGAAAACAGCCTAAGGAGTCATTTATTTGCCTCGATCTTTTGGCTATCCCAGAATTAATTTTTTGCGAGCTGATCTAAGTTGTATTAGTTCCGATACCGCTCAACGAACACAAAGGGCGAATCAACCTGGACTATTAACTCTTCAAACCTCTCATGCCCGAAGTACCTTCTAAACTCGTTGATAAGCACGCACCCTAAAACCTATTCTTTACTGATTTTGTGCCAAAATTTGAGAAAGTGCATCCAGTATATTGACCTGGGAGTCCGTAGATGCATGTTAGGCGTCGCCTGCTGGGCTATGAAACTCAATCACATTCCCGTCCGGGTCACGAATAAAAAAGAACTTTGCTCCCTCAAACTCAACATGTTCTGTAATTACTATTCCAAGTTCACAAAGCTGCCTTTCTACTGATGCTACATCTGTAATTTCCAACGCAATGTGTGTAAATCCAGTGTGCTTTATCCCTTCATCCATCAAAATATTCAATTCAGAAGCGTTGTCGGATGCATTCAGAATTAGATTAATATTCACCCCCGAATCATGCTCTACGATGGCTACAGGTTCAGGTCCAATCGGGCCTGCTATGAATCTGAACCCTAAACTCTCATAAAAGTTTCGAGCTACTTTTAAGTTGCGCACACGTAGACCTACGTGGTTAATTCGAGTGATCTCTCTCACTTTTTCTCTCCTGTCAGATTCACAATTACGCATAACGTCCGATTAAAGCACTTGTTATACGCAACTCTTGTTATAGGCAGCTACAATAAAACAAATAGATACTATTGACGAATATGCTCGAAACGTAGATTACCGTCATTAACCCCAGTTTCCTTAAAACCGCTAGAAATCAATACTCTTTTAGACGCTTCGTTTTCAGGTGTGGTATGTGCAACAATACTTTTCGTTTTTTCAAATAAGGATGCATGAGAAACTAGCGCATTAACTATTTCTGTTGCATAACCGCGACGTTGCCACTCAGGTAGCACAGAATAACCAATTTCAACCATTCCATTGCTATCAGGAGGGCCAAAATAACCACCTGAACCGACTAAAGATCTATCTGCTGAAACTGGGTCTATATTTATTGCATACCATCCATACCAACCTTGGACGGCTTCACCGCCATTTTCGAAACAAGAAAGAAAAAACTCCATTGCATCACGGTCGTATTCACCTGAAGGCCAACCCTTGGAAACAGTAGCATTTATTTTTTCAGCAAGTAGCAGCGGTGTTTCAAGCTCTATGCGAATATGCGTAGCTGACGATGATATTAGTTCGACACGTTCCGATTGTATGTTTCCCATATTGTCGATTTGCTCCAATGATAGAATTAGTAGCGTACAACGCTGGTAGCACAGGCGTAAAAAAGCGGAGGTTTTTTGCAACCCGTGGGTATATTGACTAGGCAGCATCAGCTAGCCAATTTCAATTCTTCGCGGATAATTTTGCGAAGTTGTTTGTCCAATGTTTAATCGACAGCCTGAATTTCTGATCTCAATGCATCGTTAATGAGAGTTTGATAGTTGCCACCGCCAGCACTAATCACTAGATCTTTGAAGTGCTCTATAATATCTGGGTCCAGGCGAATGCTTATCCCGGCCTTGTTTGGGTCAGATGGAATAACGGCTCCTAGCTTTCCTTTCGAAAAATCTTCATTCATGATAGTCACCTTCAAAATATTGAACTTCTTCTTTCTTGCCTGCTTGTCGAGCACTGAATAGATGCCTAAAAATGCAGCTTAACGTTCGTTATAACAGGTCCACTGGTAAGCGCAGCTTGCAAAAGCGAGTCCGGCCGCAGACACGCAGCACCGCAGGCGAAGTTGATACACTGGTTAACTTTTGAAATGAAAGATGATGGCGTATATGCCATCACTAATTTTTGGTTGCGCGCATAGTAATTGATACAAGTGTACTGATTAGTGCGCTAATTGGAAAGAAAGGACCTGCTGGAGAGGTCCTGCGACAATGCTTGCTTGGCGAAGATGAAACAAGGGCTTTGTTGGATTCTTATTACGGTGTGTGTCATTGGGTGCCAGTTTACTATTTGTTGAGGCCTGGCTTAAGAGATGAAAACGATAATTTTTGGATAGAACTGGCTATGGCGGGTAGTAGTAATTTGATAATTACAAATAGTACAAAGGATCTTGCGAGAGCGGAGTTACGTTTTTATGGGTTGAAAATTGTGACACCTGAGAAATTGTTAAGAGGTAAATATCTATGGCTACTTTAACGGTTCGCTTGCCGGATGATAAACATGACAGATTGAAAACGTTAGCGATGCACAATAAAATTAGTGTGAATAAACTTATGGAAGAGTTATCCACCCAAGCGTTGGCAGAGTTCGATAGTGAAACAAATTTTCGCGCTATGGCTGCGAAGGGAAACCTTAATAAGGGATTTGAGTCTTTGGATAAACTGGATGCCCATTTTGGAAGTTAACGCCTGTGTAATTTGTACATTGAAGCGCAGCGTAAATGCATCAAATTGACACGATCGTTAAATTTTAGAAGGCACTTTACCTAAAACCATGAACACACCAACCGCCATTAAGATCAAGCCAATAACACGCTGAAAACTTAATGTATATTGTGTTGCTCCCAGCAGCCCATAGTGATCAATGATGCTCATTGCGACAAGCTGGCCAAGAAGAACAAATGATACCGCATTAGAAATGCCAAAATGAGGTGCTATCCAAGTTATGCTTAAGATATAAAACATAACGAAGAAACCACCTAGATAGAAATACCATGGTGTAGATGGAATATACAATTTCGTAGGAATGCCTTCTGTAGAAAGCAAATAGATTACAGCTACCGCCAATCCAACAGAAAATAATATTGTTGCAGCTAGCGCAGGGCTTGCGAGTTTAGCTCCCAATCCTCCATTCAATGCTGCCATTATAGGAATTCCTAGCCCTGCAACCAACATAACCAATGCGTAGATAAGAATGTTATTCATAGCAATTACCCTTAATTTAACGCAGGTAGCACGGGCGTGAAAAAGTGGAGGTTTTTTGCGTCTTTAGTGATACCGATTACGCAATTCTTAATCTTTGTAACCCCGTGGGTAATAACTCCGCTACCCCACAATGGCAGAAAGCTTTGAGCGCTGTCAAAGAGGACCGCCATGCTGTGCAAGGTACCTGCCGCCAGTTTTAGCTTCTTTTCTTGTAGTGCGTTTAGATCCTCTTTGGTTACCAAGTGATCGTTCCCGTAGAACCATACCGCCTCATTAAGAGACAAAAATATTTGGCTGAAATAAGCGACGAAGGAGCAAAAATCCACTGTTTTGTCCTTTTGAATGACTTGTTAAGTTTTAACTATACAGATTTTTCATATGCCATTGAGAACCATTTAATAACTTCGGCATCTATATCAGAAATATTTTGTAGTTGTATTCTATGAGTACACATAGATCCAAATGGTCCCGAATTTTCCAGACGGCTTTGGACTTCTACATCTTTTAGTTTCAAGCCTAAGTCTATCCTTGTTTTGGTTGCAGGTTTTATTAAGGCAAATTGTCTTTTTCGAATTAAACTAACGCTTCCTTTTTTGGGCGTTATTACAACATCACTGCCAAATTTTTCTGCTGTAGAAATTAGTATTTCGTAAATTGGTTTAAGTAACTCTTTACCATTATATTGACCTACAACTAGATCTTCGGAAGATACACTGTTTTCTTTTGATAAAGAGACTATTGTGTTTGCAAATCCATGCGTTATGCTATGTTCAGCTTTTAAAAATTTTACCGCCATTGAATGTTTTTCGAAATTTTCTCTGTTTAATATTTGAATCCACTCTTCTAATTTTTTCCCTGTTTTTTCAGGCATATTATTAATCATTGTTTGAAGTGCTTTATCCATATTCTCCACCTTTTGATTCAAAACAAAACGCCTAAGTCAGCGGCGTAGCTTTGGCTACGTCTGACTGTATTTCTTTTTTAGCTGTAAAACTGAGAAAACTGGCAATCTCTTGCCTTGTGTTCAGAATAATGACCTTCTTTTCTTTAGTCATATTCTTCAATTTCTCAATTATGGGAGGTTGTCTTTTTGTACGGTATGTCCAAACGTATTTCAGAAACTCTAGTGTAATTCGTTCGGCATTCCCTTCAGTCATGTCTGGTCTTGTTGCATTTCGATACTTAAAGTAGCGTCTCAGTGCCCCGGAGATACAAACAATGGTGGGCAAATCCAAAAAGATAATCGTATCTGCCTGTTCCAACCGAAGATCCATGGTGCCGCCATAGTTACCATCAATAATCCAATGGTCATTGGTAAAGATGTCATTTTGCAACTTAACAAATTCATTTCGGTCTGTGGAAATCCAACCTGGCTTCCAAAACATACAGTCAAGGTGGTGAACAGGAATGGAAATCAACTTCCCTAACTTGATTGATAGGTTTGACTTTCCCGCTCCTCCGCACCCAATTACTGCAATTTTATTCATCAGAGAGGCTGACAGCTAACGCTGGTAGCACGCGCGTGAAAAAGCGGAGCTTTTCTGCGTCACGTGGCTACACTTGTAAATTTTTTCACTAGTAGTGATACCGGCAGGAAATAATTGTGATTAGATTGTCATCTACCGCGTACACCAAACGGTTGCTCTCATCAATGCGCCTTGACCAGAAGCCTCTTAAATTTTCTCTAAGTGATTCTGGTTTTCCAATTCCTTCAAATGGTGAGCGTTGAGTGTTGGTTATTAGTTTGCTGATTCGTTTAAGGGTCTTTTTGTCCTGGCTTTGCCAATATACGTAATCTCCCCAAGCTTCTTTAGTCCAGGTGAGTAAGTTAGTCATTTATAAGTTCATGCTCTTCCAGGTTGCCTTTTCTATACTGCTTTATCGATTTAGAAAGATGAGCAACATTGGCTGGGCTTTTAAGCAGATGGACAGTTTCCATTAAGCTATTGAAGTGATCGAGTGACATTACAACCGCATCGGCTGCATCTCTGCGTGTGATCACCGTATAATCAACATCTTCAACTACTTGATCTAATACGTTTTTTAGTTTGTTTCTTGCCTCAGAGAAATTCACGACTTTCATAATAATCCAAATATGTACAATATACCGTACAAGTATAACTTGTCCTAAATATAGGTCAAGTACCGCTTGAAATTTGACGCCGGTAGCACGGGCGTAAAGAAGCGAAGCTTATTTGCGTCCCGTGGCTACATTGGCTATACAGCTGCACTTTTAAGTTCCCAGCCTGGAAATACAAGAACCGCAGGATGGCAATGCAGGGAAGTTGCAAGAACTTTTGCGCGCTCAACACCTAAATTGACACGGTTATTTTCGATTGCTGATATAGTGGATTGGGGAATACCAGTAAGTTTAGCCAGCTCATTTTGACTAAGTTTTTGCAATTCGCGAATAATACGAACGGAATCGCCTACGGTTACTTCGATAGACCTCTTGGCTTTTCGGTAGCTTTCCATTCTATTTTCTCCTGTAATCATGTGGAGTTAGTTTAACAACTTGGATCAAAATGTTTTCTCTATCGATTTTGTAAATAATGCGATATTGAATGTTTAGCCTTGATGAGCGATATCCCTTCCATACATCTCGAAGTGGTTCGTCATTGAAGCCTCCAATTAGTTTTAGTCCCTCAGGACCGGAAATACGAACAATATCCTTCCATTTTTCATAACGTTGAAGTACATCAATAGGAAGTCGACTCAGAATGCGTACTACTTTTCGATGTTCGTATATTTCCCACATATCACATAAAGTGTATATACCATATATAGTATGTCAAGTTGATAGCGATAAAGCATTACGACCCAATGCAATGTGGGTGGCAGATCTGACTTATGTGGCTACCTGGCGGGGATTTGTTTATGTGACCTTTGTAATTGATGCATTTGCCAGGCGCGTTGTTGGTTGGCGGGTATCCAGTTCGTTGCATGCAGATATCGCACTGGATGCCCTGGAGCAAGCGTTGCATGACCGATCTTTGGATGCCGATAAGACCCTGATTCACCACAGCGATCGAGGCGTGCAATATCTGTCCATTCGATACGCTGAACGACTGGCTGAATCGGGTGTGGAATCGTCTGTCGGCAGTGTTGGAGATTCTTATGACAACGCGTTGGCTGAGACCATCAATGGGTTGTACAAAACGGAAGTAATACGTCAGCAGGGTCCTTGGCGAAACATAGATGCGGTTGAGTTCGCGACACTGAAATGGGTGGATTGGTTTAACAATCGGCGGCTATTGGAGCCAATAGGTAATGTACCACCAGCAGAAAAGGAAAGTATGTATTATGAGCAACTGGAAGGGTCGGCCATGGCGGCTTGACTCTAACTAACGAGTCTCCGGGAAAACCGGGGCGCTTCAATCTGGACCTACCCTGGGAAGACAGTTGTTTACAATTTCATCAACAGGCAACTGCGGTTACCACGGCAAGTGCAGTACAGGTTCGCGAACCCGCACATACACGATCTATTGGTCGCTGGCGTCGTTATGAAAAACAGCTGAGCGAAATGCGCAGTACTCTGGACGCGTGTTCCATACCAGTTACCGAAACAAAAAATGAAGGATGAACCAATGAACACACAGGCCCGAAATCCTGGTTACATAAGTATGCTGCTATTTTTAATGCTCGCAGCTTGTACCAACCCGGAAAAACCCGGAGTTGATTCCATTTTGTTCAATGCAAAAGCCTACACGCTGGAATCAGAATCACCGTGGGCAGAGGCTGTAGCAATTAAAGACAATCTAATTGTGTATGTGGGCGACAATGAAGGAGCGCTGGCATTAAGTGGGAAAAACACAATAGAACGTGATCTAAACGGACAGATGTTACTACCAGGCTTTATCGATACACACATGCATCCCATAGGAGGTGGCGCATACGCAAAAGCGCTGGCACTGGATACCTCGGCTTCAGTGGAAGACTGGGTTACTGCCATTGCCGCGTATGACCAGGCCAATCCGGATGCAGCGCTTATTTTTGGTTATGGTTTTCTGGCAAGCACTTTTGGCCCCACGGGACCCACTCGCCAAATGATCGATGCTGTGGTTTCTGAGCGCCCGGTGTTAATCATGGATGAAGGCTTTCACGGTGCCTGGGCAAATAGTTTAGCACTCGAAAAACTCAATATTTCTCAGGATACTCCAGATCCGGTACCAGGATTCAGCTACTACAAACGGGACGCCGAGGGGGAAGCCACGGGTTACCTGCTAGAGGGAACAGCAGGCAGCGCAATGGACAGCCTGAACGTAATTACTGAAGACATTATTACGGATGGTACGGCTTACGTTATAGACGTGTTGAATCAATACGGGGTTACCTCGGTTTTTGACGCAGGCGCGCCTAATGATGAAGCCACATTGATCCGAGTTCTGAAACAGCTCGAATCTGATGGAGACATGACCATCCGCATTGTGGGCTCATACCGTCCACCCAACCAGGAAGCCGCCAATACTGCCGTAGCAAAGGCAAATAATAGACGAGCCACGGTTAAGGGCAAGCGCTACCACTACCGAATGCTAAAGATTATGCAGGACGGTACCATTGAAGGTCGAACCGCTGCAATGTTTGAAGATTACCAGGGCGAACCAGGAAACAACGGTAAAACTGTTTTCACCGAACAGCAAATGTCGCTGATGGTTGTAGGTGCTGCCGCAGAGCAAATCGATGTGCATATTCATGCTTTGGGCGAGCGTGCAATTTATGACGCACTAAACGCAATTGAAGTCGCCCGCTCTACGTATCCGGACAGTGAAACCCGATACACCATTTGCCACATTGAAGTAATCGCCGACGACGATATGCCAAGGTTTGCAGAGCTTGACGTAACCGCTCAAAGTACGCCGCTCTGGGCGTCGTATGATACCTACGGTAAGCAATTTGTAAGCGAAGACCAGTTCAACCGTTACTTTCGCTTTAACAGCCTACACAAACTAGGCACCAGATTAACCTGGGGCAGCGACTTTCCGGCCAGCGGAGCAGGAATGTTAGGTATGTCGCCAATTTATCAAATGGAAATTGGCCGAACCCGACAAAATGCTGGCGATCCGGATGCGCCCATTCAACCACGCACCTCCGAAAGACTGGGTATTGACACACTTATTCGTGGCTATACAATTGATGCAGCCTGGCAATTACATATGGAAAATGAAATCGGTTCGCTAAAAATTGGTAAAAAGGCTGATCTGGTAGTACTCGACAACAACCTGTTTGAAGTCGATCTATACAACACACACAAAGTTAAAGTTGTTATGACCATTCTGGATGGGCACGTCGTCTACAAACGGAAGTGACATCAGACTTCGAATATATTGTGGTGGGAAACGGCTTGTTCGGGAGTGCCGCTGCGCGCTATTTGAGCCAGGAAAGCAAAGATGTAGCAATTATTGGGCCCGACGAACCAGAGAATGAACAGACACACGACGGTGTATACGCCAGTCATTATGATGAACGGCGCCTGGTACGAAGCATTGGCCGCTCAAAAATAAGATCAGACATTGGCCGAATGGCAATGAGCAATTATCGAATGCTGGAGGAAAAGTCCGGAATTTCGTTTTATGAACCCATCGGGTATCTAATGGCATATTCCGATTCCGTGAAAAGCAACAACCTTGAATCCCCTCTGGATATCGTTAGTCAACTAAACATCCCCCACACTTTGTTCCATGGAGGTGACAGATCCTGGAAGGAAGGGTTTCCGGAATTCGAACTACCCAGTACGCACTGGGTTATCCACGAACCAGACCCCGCTGGAATGATCGACCCACGCGCTATGTTACGTGCACAAAACACAATTGCCATGACACAGGGGGCAAACGTAATTCGTGAGATCGTGACAAACATTGAAGAAGAGAATGGCTTTACACAAATCGAAACACGTTCCGGCAAGCGCTTTCGGGCGCAGAAGATACTGGTAACGGTAGGTGCATTCACTAATTGCTTCAACTTATTCCCCACAAAGCTGCCTCTACAAGCCGAAACAGAAACGTTTATCCTGGCCCATGTGTCAAACGC
>Ga0256847_1000195_pt1 | contig 42302 bp, 34 predicted proteins | sample TeddybearmetaG_FD_189099 | JGI IMG/M metagenome (GOLD analysis project Ga0256847, IMG submission 189099) | Hydrothermal vent microbial communities from East Pacific Rise, Pacific Ocean - Teddybear | ecosystem: Environmental > Aquatic > Marine > Hydrothermal vents | place: Pacific Ocean: East...
CAGGCAGGAGACTATGGGCAAAAGTTATTGGAAGGGTCTCTTCTTTACCGAAAAATTAATAGTCAAAAAACTTAAAATTACACTGACAAATCTGAAAATTATCGAATCTAAGAGTGGAAATGATTATCTAGATATTGTAATACATCAAACTAGTTATTACAGACCTAACGGAAAAACAATCTTCGCTGGAAAGGGAAGTGTGTATAATAAATTTGGTCGTATGATATTAGATAGTAATATTAAATTAAAGAAACAAGGATTAACCGCTTTTATTTATTCCGATGATATAAGTTTAAGATTAATAAGTGATCGTGGCAATACACAAATAAATAATAGTTTGATGTATCACCTTACTTCTAATGAAATAGCTGATGATAATGCAATTATGAAGATTAGAACAGACTCATATGCTCATTACCTTAAGAATGGTAGGGTAAATGGCAATTTTAAAAGAATTGCAGAAAACGCATCAATAGAGATAAAGATTAATGAAATTTTAAAATACCTCTTAAACCCAAAAAGCATCCCATCAAATTATTTTAATAGCGATGGATATCATTATTCTGGCGCTGAGGGAAGTGTTATGCCTTTTAAAATAGCTAAAGATAAAAATGCATTAGAAGGATATGTTGAGAACAGTAATAATGGAATAACAATTAGAACTTATTTCCATTTTGAACTCGTAAAATAAACATAAAAACACAATAAATTTAGAAACAATACTAGTAACGGTAATATTTACACCAAGTATAATGAGTATAAGTGCACAAATAAATTTACCAAAAAACAATAACATTGGTAATGTAAAACTCAAAAATAATCAATATAAAGACCTAAAATTTTTTGCAGATGGTAAGCAAGGTTTTGTATACCAAGATGGTAATGTTGGCAAAAAGACACCAAATGCAGAGATAATTTTTACGAGCGAAGATGGTACTCATACTCAAAAAATTAAAACAAATGGTTATGGTCGATATAAAATACGATTAAAACCAACAAGATACATTGTTACAGTAAAATATAAAAGTTATAAACCGTATTCAACAGCTTCAGGGTTTTCGGTAGTAACTAAAAAATTTGGCACGTTTAATATTCCGTTAAAAAGAGTATTAAAATATCCTATAAAGAGGAAAATCAGTAATTAATAACTTCTAAAACAATAGCTATGAATTTTACAAAGAAAAAAAATAGAAAGTACGTTGTAACTAAAACAGGATACTTTTTTTTAATACTAGTAAGCACACTATTTATAATTACATCTTTTACTATTAAAGAAAAAAACACTTTCGAAGATTCTAGAGGTCTTTTTTACATTGATTCAAAATTTGAAGCAGCTTTAGTAGCTCCAAGTGGAAAACTGTTCTTTTTTAGAGAATATTATTATAATAGATATGACATGAATAAAAATAAACTTATACATAGTCTTAAATATGGTAAGAAACACTGGAGAGGATTGCCTATTCATATCGATGCTTCAGTAGTACACCCTCTTAACAAAAAAGCCTATTTTTTTAAAGGTAACACCTATTATAGGTTCGATATTAAATTAAATAAAATAGATAAAAAAGCATTAATTAGTAAAAACTGGAAAGGAGTTCCTAATAATGTAGATGCAGCCATAGCACACCCTACCAACAATTCTATCTATTTTTTTAAGGGCACAAAATACTATCGTTATAGTTTGTCAAAACGTAGAGTTGATAGGTCTGCAATTATAGGTGTAGGCGGTTGGAAAGGCGTACCAACCAATGTTGATATTGCATTTATGCATAGCAATGGTAAAGCCTATTTTTTTAAAGGCGATTTCTATTATCGGTACGATTTTAATAAACGCAAAGTAGATAGAAAAAGAACTATAAAAAAAGGATGGAAAGGGTTGATACCAAAATTAGATGCGGCTTTATATAATGATGACCATGATAATGTACATTTTTTTAGAGGTAAAAATGCAATGAGTTTAAAAATAAATAAAGTTCTACTCGGAGCAGCAAGTAGAGTAGAAAAAAGTGTGTTTAAAGATAGTGAAGATTACAAAATTAATAGAGGAACTGTAGGTGTAAACTGGTATAAAGGTGTGCCAACTAGCAATATAGACGCTGCCTTAAGGTTTAAATTTGATGGTGTAAAAAAATATCTTTTTTTTAAAGGTAAAAAGTATTATTTCTGGAATCCAGTAAAAAAAGTAGCCAAAGGAAACTATATAAAAGATCTTTGGAAAGGAAAAGTACCTAACAATTTAGATGCAGCTGTTCAAGATGATGATAATGGAGACCTCTATTTATTTAAAGGCGATACATATTACCAAATTTCTATTAATGGTTTATACTTTAAAAAATCTGGCAAAATTGCATCGAGATTTAAAGGAATTCCTAATAATATAGATGCTGTTAGGCTAACTGATATTTATGGGTATTTTATTTTTTACAAAAAAAGCAAGTATTATAAGTATTCAATGAATGGTCGTAATAAAGTTGAAGAAAAAGGAACGCTTCCCTTTGAACTACTATATACTAAAGCACAATCATTTTTAGATGATAAATCAATAGCATTTGATTAATAAAAACCAATATTTATAATATCAATAGCAAAATTAATCTCACATTTTTCATTCGTGAAATTTGTGTTTAAACCTAAACATTATGAACTTTTTGAATAAAAATCACAGCTTGTCCGTCATTGGCGTGAAACTCAAAAAAAACAATAAAAATTTTGTGAGTAAAACAAAAATAATATTAGTAATACTATTTATGTTGAGTATTATCAGTGTAAATGCACAGGTGAAATTTAATAGAAACATACCTAACGAAGCGCATAAAAAGATTACTCAACTACTTCCTAAAGGAATAAATAGTTTTTCTTTTTCACCTAATGGAGGCTGGGTCATTGTAACAAAAACAAACCAATATTTTGCTCGTAATATTCCTAATGAATGTTATTTAAAGATAAAAGAACTAAAAAAGAAAGGACATAAAATTCAACAAATTTCTTTTCCGCCTAAAGGACGCACTAATTCTTGGATAATCATAACAGATAAAAACACATATGCTAGGTATATTCCTAACGAGTGTTATACAAAAATTCAAGCATTAAAAAAACAAGGAAAAAAAATTAAGAGTGTTTCTTTTCCGTATAAGAGTAGTTCTAATAATTCATGGGTTATAATTACAACTGATGGTAATTTTTCCGCTAAAAATATACCTGATGAATGTTATCAGATTTTAAGAAACTTAAAGGAATCTGACATGCCAGGCAAAAGGGCTGCTCGAAAAATTAATCAAGTAAGTTTTACACCTTCTGGTGGATGGGTGGTATTTGCAGATGATTATTTCTTTGCTAGAAATATTCCTAATGAAGCGTTTAAAAAATTAAAAACTTTTCAAAAAAATAAATACAAATCTCATATTATATCTTTTTCACCAAATGGTAAAGGATGGTCTTTAATAGCAAATGATAAATACTATAGAACACCTAAAGATTTGATTAGAAAATTTGAAAACAATGTAGCTGGTAAGTCTATTTGGAAAGTTATGAAAGATAGTCTTGTGCCAGGTGTTAGCGTAGCTGTTGTTATAGACGGTAAAATTGCTTGGAGCACTGCTTACGGGCATTTACAAAATGGCAAAAAAAATTATGCAGTACACCCAGAATCTATGTTTCAAGCAGCATCAATAAGTAAAGTGTTTGCTGCAATTGGGGCCCATAAATTAGTAGATCAAGAAAAAGTTAGTTTGACAGAAAATTTATTGACTTCAGGTAAATTGAAAACTAAAATTCCACTGCACAAGTGTTTGGGTATAAAAAATTTTAACAGTGTTACTGTAGAAAATATTTTACAACATAGAAGTGGAATTGAAGGTAGGGGAGCTTTAATTAAAAGTTGTAGAGATAATAAAATCATTTATAAAGGAAAAAATGATAATGGAGATTACACTGGTGGAGGATATGGAGGATATAGATCTTTATCTAGTACTCCAAATTTAAACAAATTAATGGAGTCAGTAAATATAACCTATAATCCTTCTACGAACCCTAATGGAAAGTCAATTTGGTATTCAGGACCTGCCTTTACAACATTGCAAAAATTGACAGAAGACATCACCAATAAAACATATTCAAGTTGGATGAAATCAAATATTTTAAATCCATTAAAAATGAATAAAAGTAGGTTTACTATACATCCAGAAAAATACTTTAAAGCAGACAACTTAGCTAGAGGACATGATAGTAAAGGAGATATGTTTGATATACAACGATACCCACAATATGCAGCGGCAGGTTTATACACAAATGCAATTGAAATGGCTAATATGATTATTATGATTAATAATAATGGTGTTTATAGAAATAGGAGAATATTGAGTACAGAAGCGATAGAGAATTTAGTGGATAAGGATATGGGTGTAAACGTTACAGCTGCTGGAAACTACTATCATGGAGGAATTAATAAAGGTTTTGTGACATATTTTTCTGGATACCCTAAAATAAATGCTGGCATAGTTGTACTTACTAATGGTGATAATAACATTAGAGAATTAGTTAAAAATGCAATAAAAAAAGTTTATGGATGGTAATGAAACAGGCTGGAGAAAAGAAATAGTACCAGGAGCCACTTTTTAGGAGCGCTTATTTTATTTAAAAAAGGTTCAAAAGGTTAACATTAAAAAATAAACAAAGACTAAAAAACTATAAACATGAAAACGAAACTAACAATAGTATTCGCAATTATTCTATTTCAATTGTGTAATGCACAACAATTACAAACTGTTTTACCAAAAATCGAAAACTATACCAAAGGCGAATTAGAAATTAAAGTAGCACCTTTTGGTTTAGAACATCCAATATCTGTGGGTAAAATTACAGCAGACGGAACCATTCATTTTAATTGGCCAGCATTAGATTTAAACAAAATTGAAGACAGCGATTTATATAAAACACCAATTAAACAGTTTATAGGAGGTTCTTTTTGCAAAGATCCTAATGCTGTTATTACCAATAAAAACGTAAAACCGGTAAAAGTTGAATACCTTTATTTACACAAATACAACCAAGTTGTCGGTTATATTGTTCCCTCTACACAAATTGCACTTCAGGGTCAAGGTCATAATAAAGAACAGTTAGGCAGTACACTTTATTGGGTTTATAGCGAAAACGAGACTAGTGCTAAAGCAAGTTGTAGTAAAAATAAAAGATGGGAAGGTGCTTATGATTTTAATGAAACTACAGTCTATGATTTTCAATTTAAAAAAGGATGGAATCTAGTATCCTATACCTTAAAAGAGATTGAAGAATGGGATAACGGCAAAAAAAAGGGGAGTCTGCCAAAAACCAAAATGGTTCAATCGGTAGCGAAAATTCCCTCTAACATACACTGGAATTTAAACTATACCGCAGATGATGAGTTATTAGAAATCGAGCATAAACTTGTCACTCAAACACCTATTACTAAAGAACAATACGAAAGTTGGTTGCCAAAAAAATTGGGTAATTTAAAAAGAACAACTTATGAGATTGGTAAGACATTAGAACGTATGCCAACACTCAATAACATAGAATTTATTTTTGAAAAAGGTAACAAGAAAACAACCGTTACCCTAGTTGATTGTGCAGGTAATAAAGATGCTGCAAGTATGTATACTTTAATGAAAGATATGGCAAGTAGAGATTGGAAAGATGACCAAGAAACAGGTTATAGAGGTGCTTCAAAAATGGATGATACACGTGTAATGACAGTCTATAATGAAAAAGAAGCCAAAACGACACTTAATTATAATGCTAACGGACGTTTTTTAGTTAAAGCAGAAGGAACTAATATAAAGCCTGAAGAACTATGGGAAATTCTTAAAGGTTTACAAATAGAAAAATTGCTAAAAAATTAAAGCTATGAAAACTCAACTACTACTAGTCCTCACAATTATTCTATTTCAATCGTGTAAAGTACAACAAGTACAGACTGTTTTACCTAAAATAGAAAATCAGATTACAGGGGAATTGGATTATGCCAAAGGAGGGTTTGAACTTGTTCAATGGGATAGTAAAGGAGATGAAATTACACTAGGTAGAATTGATAAAAAGGGTGCGATTCATTTCAATTTGCCAGAATATGATATTAGAGCACTTGGTAAAAATCACATGAACTCTAGTCTTGAAGGTCAATTTAATATGCTAAAATGTAAGGGGAAAGGTGCTTTTGATCTTTTTGGGCAACCTCTTGCCAAAACGCCTTACGATGATGTTTACTCGCAGTTATACGCGCCAATGTACGTAAAAAAATATGGTGTTTTCATTGCTTATATACCTCTCGTTTCCGATAAAAAAATGTTAATCAAAGGAAACTTTGACAAAATTATAGGTAATAAATACTATTGGTTTTATATAGATAGAGTGCTTGATTATAAAGACAAATGTATAAGACCATCCTTTAATGGTACTGACTTTGAAATTGACATGACTGCAGATATGTCATTTAAAAAAGGATGGAATTTTATAAAAAGAAATCTTGTTGCCATTCAAAATTATGGTGAAAATAATGAGCATACCATCCCAAAAAAAATACAATACACCCTAAGTTCTCCGAAATCTAAAGATGTAATATGGCATTTAGTAAGAAGAATGGACGAAGAAAAGATACAAGCTGCCAAAAAAAAATACGAATTATCAACTCCTCCAACAAAAAAATAGTTTAAAATACTAACAAAAGAATAAAAATGAAAAAAGGAAGCACAATAGTAATTTTATTATTAATAATTAGTTGTTCTGATGCTCAAAAAAAACAAAATGCTGCTGAAACCATATATAATGCAGATTCAACAACAGTAAAATTTAAAGGTGTTATTACCAATGTTAAAAACGATTGTTGGACAGATGGGACATGCAGTATAGAAGTAGATAATAAATGGTGGATTGTAATTGAAGAAGGATTAATTGAAAAAAGTTTCATGCCAAGAGAAATAGGGAAGTCGACGGGTATTCGGTTTACAGAAGATAATGAAAGCCTTGGAAAAAAAGTTGCTGTTTATGCAAAAATTAGAAAAAAAAACAGGTTAACATTAGAAGGAAGTAAAGAATACTATGTTAAGGTTATAGAATAATTTAAAACCACAAAAATGAAAAAAATAATATTATTATTGACGGCAACTATACTATTTAGTTGCTCCGATACAAAAAAGAATAAAATAAGTGATGGTAATAAAATAGATCAGGCTCAAAGTGATTGTTTTTTATCAGCAAAGATAGATGGGGTAGATTTTTATACAGATAAACCAATATATTTTTCTGCTCAAAACATTATTACCCTGGCAGCTGTAAGTAAAGATAAAACCGAAAAAATTAGAATTTATATAAATTATAATAAAGGACCAGCAACTTACACTTTTGGTAAAGGGATTTTCAATTCAGATAATATGATATATACCCATAACAAAATTGATTGGTTGGCTGCAAAAATAAAAGGAAAAGGTACAATTACCTTAACGGAAGAAGGAGGTTATTTAATAGGTGAATTTTCATTTACTGGTGTGAATAACGAGGGTAGTACTAAAAAAATTACCGAGGGTAAATTTAAAGTTAAAATAGGCTCTTAATTAAAGAAAGAAACAGATGAAAAAACTAATTACAATCACAATGTTACTACTGATGATAGTAGCCTGTAAAAAAGAAAACAGCAGTAATAATATAATAGAGCAGGCTCAAAATGATACTTTCCTAACGGCAAAGATAGATGGAGTAAAATTTTACTCAGATAATCCCAACTATTCAAAATTTGATAATCTTATCAATCTATATGGGGAAAGTAAAGATAAAACCGAGAAGATCTTGTTTCAGATAGTTTATGATAATGGACCCTCAACTTACAATATGGGCAAAGCAACTAACAAGAAGGGCAATATGATATATACTCATAATAAGGTTCCTTGGATAGTCTCAAAACATAGAGGAGAAGGCAGCATTACCTTAACGGAAGAAGGGGGTTATTTAATAGGTGAATTTTCATTTGCTGCCGTAGACAATGAAAATAAGAAACAAATTACAGAAGGCGAATTTAGAGTATTAAAAAAATAATAAAATCAGAAAACGATGAAAAAATTACTCACTATCACAATGCTATTACTAGTGGTAATAGCGTGTAAAAAAGAAAACAATACTATCAATAAATTTAAAGAAGATGTTGATAATGTAAAAGAAGCAAAACAAGGTTTAGAAAATGTAAACGAGGTAATTAAAGGTGCTAAAAATTTAGAAAAAAACATCAAAAAACTTTCAGAACTTACACCTGTTACTAAAGAACAAATAAAAGCTTGGATGCCCGAAGAAATAGATGATTTAAAACGCACCTATTTTAGCGTTAGTAAAGAATTAGGAATGACTTGTAAACTTGTTTTTAAAGGTGAGAACGGCAAAAAAATAAACATTAATATAATTGATGGTGCTGGAAACGGTGCGCCAATGGTATCTATGTTTTCTATGATGCAAAATATAGAAATTGATAAAGAAAGCGAATCTGGTTATGAACGTACCCAAACTTTTGATGGTCAACGTACACTGATAAAATACCAATCTTCAGAAAATTATGAAAAATCTACGTTGCAATGTTTATTTAAAGAAAGATTTGGTATTGAAGCAAATGCATGGAAAATGACTCCAGAAGAACTTTGGAAGTACATCAAAAAATTAGATATTGATACCTTAGTTAAATAATGAAAATGAGATTAAAAGATTGAGTGTACAAAATTCGATTTAAAAAGAGTCAAATTTTTTTGGCTCTTTTTCTGTTTTACGCCGAATTTTAAAAACCCAATAAACTACGCTAATAGACAAACATTTGCTTTTTTAAATATTTGATAATCAGAAATTTAAATGTTAATGAAATGTTAAGTAAAAAACGTTTTTTTTGACTTTTGTTAAGAACTTCTCTTGTTTTGTGAATAATTATGATTTTCTTTTTTCATTAAAAAATCGAATCTTTGTCTCATCCGATTTTGACCAGAAAATCCATTTATTTAATTTTTCAAAAAAGAAATTTCCCATGTCGCAAGTAGAGCCTATTTTACAGCCTAATGATAATAGATTTGTAATTTTTCCCATTCAACACCATGATATTTGGGATTGGTACAAAAAACAAGAAGCAAGTTTTTGGACTGCTGAAGAAATTGATTTACACCAAGATGTAATTGATTGGGAAACAAAATTGACAGACGATGAGCGCTATTTTATTAAGCACATACTCGCTTTTTTCGCAGCTTCTGATGGGATTGTCAATGAAAATCTAGCCGAAAATTTTATTTCTGAAGTACAGTATACCGAAGCAAAATTTTTCTATGGTTTTCAGATTATGATGGAGAATATACACTCTGAAGTGTATTCTTTGCTAATTGATACCTATATCAAAAATGAAGCCGAAAAAGATGAATTATTTAGGGCTATTGAAGTATTTCCAGCTATAAAAAAGAAAGCAGATTGGGCCTTAAAATGGGTTGATAGCCCAAGTTTTGCAGAAAGATTGATAGCCTTTTCTGCAGTAGAAGGTATTTTCTTTTCTGGAGCATTTTGCTCTATTTTTTGGATGAAAAAAAGAGGCTTATTACCAGGGCTTACCTTTTCGAACGAATTAATCAATAGAGACGAAGGGTTACATGCTGATTTTGCGGTGCATTTACATCAACATCACATGGTAAACAAAGTGCCAAAAGAACGTATTACCGAAATTTTGGTAGATGCCTTGAATATAGAGCGTGTATTTATAACCGAATCATTACCCGTGAGTTTAATAGGGATGAATTCAAAATTAATGACACAATATTTAGAATTTGTAACAGATAGATTATTACTAGAATACGGTTGTGATAAAGTATATAATGTTTCAAATCCGTTTGACTTTATGGAGATGATATCTTTGGAAGGAAAGACAAATTTCTTTGAAAAACGAGTTTCAGAATATCAAAAAGCAGGAGTAAAATCTGGTGGTACTGGCGATATTAGCTTTGATGCAGATTTTTGACACATTTCATGTGAGGCGGGAATCTCATTGATATATAACGAATGTTGCTTTATTAAAAACCAGGAGAAATAAAAGACCATAATTTTAAATAACCCTAACCAACCCCAAAACCAATAACAAAACATGGATGTAGTAAAAAGAGACGGCAGAAGAGAGCCGGTAATGTTCGACAAAATTACCGCAAGAGTGCGTAAAATGTGTTACGGATTAAACAAATTAGTGGATCCGGTAAAAGTAGCTATGCGTGTTATTGAGGGCTTATATGATGGAGTAACAACATCTGAATTAGATAATCTTGCTGCCGAGATTGCTGCAACCATGACTATACAACATCCAGATTATGCAAAATTAGCAGCACGGATTTCAGTCTCTAACTTACATAAGAATACTAAAAAATCTTTTTCACAAGTAATGACCGATTTATATACCTATGTAAATCCACGCACTGGTAAAAAAGGACCAATGGTTGCCGATGACGTTTATAAAATCATCAAAAAAAATGCAGAAAAATTAGATTCAACTATTATTTATAATCGTGATTTTGGGTACGATTATTTTGGATTTAAAACATTGGAACGTTCTTATTTATTAAAAATTAACGGGCAAATTGTTGAGCGTCCACAACATATGTTAATGCGTGTTTCTGTTGGTATCCATAAAGAAGATTTAGATGCTGCTATTGAAACCTATGAGTTGATGTCTAAACGTATGTTTACACATGCAACACCTACATTATTTAATGCGGGTACACCAAAACCACAAATGTCTTCTTGCTTTTTATTACAAATGCAAGACGACAGTATCGATGGTATTTACGATACGCTAAAACAAACTGCTAAAATATCTCAATCAGCCGGAGGGATAGGTTTGTCTATCCATAATATAAGAGCAAGAGGGTCTTATATTAGAGGTACCAACGGAACATCAAACGGAATTATTCCGATGCTTCAGGTATACAATGACACCGCTCGTTATGTAGATCAAGGAGGAGGAAAACGTAAAGGTTCCTTTGCCATCTATATGGAGCCTTGGCATGCAGATGTGTTTGATTTTTTAGACTTAAAAAAGAATCATGGAAAAGAAGAAATGCGTGCACGTGATTTATTTTATGCGATGTGGATTCCAGATTTATTTATGAAACGTGTACAAGAAAATGGAGAGTGGACCTTGATGTGCCCTAATGAATGCCCGCACTTATTTGATACCTATGGAGATGAATTTGAGAAGCTATATGAAGGCTATGAAAAGGTAGGAAAGGGTCGTAAAACAATTAAAGCACGTGAGTTGTGGGAAAAAATTTTAGAAGCCCAAATAGAAACAGGTAACCCTTATATGTTGTATAAAGATGCAGCAAATAGAAAATCAAATCAAAAAAATTTAGGTACCATTCGTTCTTCGAATTTGTGTACAGAAATCATGGAATATACTGCAAAAGATGAAGTTGCAGTTTGTAACTTAGCATCCATTGCATTGCCAATGTATGTTAGTGAAGATGCTGATGGAAACAAGTTTTTCGATCATAAAAAACTATTTAAAGTTACCAAGAAAATTACACGGAATTTAGATACAGTTATCGAACGTAATTTTTATCCTGTAAAGGAAGCAGAAAATTCAAACTTCCGTCACCGTCCAATCGGATTAGGCGTTCAAGGATTGGCTGATACATTTATTCAATTACGTATGCCTTTTACCTGTGATGAAGCCAAGCAATTGAATCAAGAGATTTTTGAAACTATTTATTTTGCAGCGGTAACTTCCTCTATGGAAATTGCAAAAGCAAAAGAACCGTATTCAACATTTAAAGGTTCGCCAATGAGTGAAGGAGAATTCCAATTTAATATGTGGAATATTTCAGAGGATGACCTTAGCGGAAGGTGGGATTGGAAAAAATTACGTAAACAAGTAATGAAGAACGGTATACGTAATTCATTATTAGTGGCACCTATGCCAACGGCTTCTACTTCTCAAATTTTAGGAAATAATGAGGCATTTGAACCCTATACTTCTAATATCTATACACGTAGAGTACTTTCAGGAGAGTTTATTGTGGTAAACAAACATCTATTAGAAGATTTAGTAGAATTAGGATTATGGGATAATGCCATGAAAGAAGAAATAATGCGCGCAAACGGATCTATTCAACATATAGAAATTATTCCACAAGACTTAAAAGATTTATACAAAACAGTTTGGGAAATGAGTATGAAAGACATTATTGATATGTCTCGTCATAGAGGATATTTTATTGATCAATCACAATCAATGAATTTATTTATGCAAGACCCTGATTATGCCAAATTAACGTCTATGCATTTTTATGCATGGAAATCAGGCTTAAAAACAGGAATGTATTACCTAAGAACAAAATCTGCTGTGAATGCCATCCAATTTACAGTATCTAAGGAAAAAGAAACCATTAAAAAACCAGAAGCGGTAGCCGTAGAAACACAAGTAAATACTATTATACCCGAAGGAAGTGAAATGACTCCTGAAGAATACAAAACAATGATTGCACGCGCCAAAGAAGGGGAAGGCGATGATTGTTTGATGTGTGGGTCTTAATTGAAAGGAATTTCCTGAAGGCGTAAGTCTAAGGAATAATTAGTCTAAGTGCTAATTAGTTTTTTGAAAAATCTCGAATCAGGGTTAGTTTCGAGATTTTTTCATTTAAGCTATTATAAAAATGAAGGTATTAAGTTATAAAGAATTTAGAGTTACTGATGAAATGTTGGCAAGCAAATCAAAACGACTTGTCAATTATTTTATAGATAGAATAGTATTCTATTTAATCTTTGCTATAATAGTTTTTGTAGCCGTAATAATAGCCGAATTGTTAGGGAGTGAATCAGCACTGCAAGTTTTATATGATTTAGAAAACATGAACCCTTTATTAGATACATTAATTACTTGGATAATTTTTGTTATTTTTTATTGTATCTTAGAGAGCCTCTCTCAAAGAACCATAGGGAAACTCATTACTCAAACGAAAGTAGTCCTCGAAAACGGAGAAAAACCGTCATTCGAAACTATCATTATTCGCTCATTATGCAGGATAATTCCCTTTGAACCATTTTCTTTTTTAGGAGACCTTCCTAAAGGATGGCATGATACATTATCAAAAACTTTTGTAGTCGATATTAAAATTTTTGACGAGCATAGAAAAGCTCATGAAAATTATCATTTGATTGGAAAGGAAGAATCTTAAGTAAATACAAAGAGAATCTACTTATGTACATAAGTAGATTCTCCTTTATATAGAATTTCAAAAACTATTCAGTTTCTTCAGCTGGGCTGTGATAAGCTTCTAACAAACTTAATGTAGCCTTTATTAAATCTTTTGTTTCTAATAAAATACTAAAATATAAAGTTGTGGTTTTAGGACTAGATTCTGTAGTTCTTGTACGTTCTACTTGTTTTTGAATATATACCCTAACATCAGCAAGTAATACTTGTTTTTCTTCAATTAAAGGGATTAATTGTTCAAACGAACGCGATTCAAATACTTCTCTAACTTTACTGAAAAGAGTACACAGTTTTATATCAATTTCCTTTAATTCTTTGGCTTGATTTTTCTTTAGTTTTTTGTGATTATTATTGATGTGCTTATGACTAACTTTAGCAATAAAACTAATAGATTGCGCCATATCTTGTAAGTCACCAATAACATCTATATACAACTTACTGGCGCCTACATAAGAATCATCTAAATTTTTAATAAAATAGAAAATATTATTTTGAATATCTTCAATTTCAGATTCTAATTTAGCTACTGTTGCTTTTGCTTTTTTTAACGTAGGTAAATCTTGATTAATTAGTCCATTGATAGTGTTTTCATGAATTTTACTTACCCTTTTCAACACTTTTGAAATATTATCGGCACTTTCATCAATAACTCCCTGAATAGAATTACTTTCAGATCTGCTTAAACTGTCTTCAGCTTTGGTTTCTTTGCTCTTTTTTACGTGTTTTATAGAGTTTCTTACTAATAGAATTACTGCGATTAATAATAATATAGGAATCATTACTTTTATATTCCAATTGATAAGAAATGCTGCAATTGCAGCAGCAGCAAAAGCAATAATAGCAGTACCAAACCATCCACCAATTACATTTAAAACACCAGCAACTCTATATACAGCACTTTCACTACCCCAAGCTCTATCTGCTAATGAGGTACCCATGGCTACCATAAAGGTTACATAAGTTGTAGATAATGGTAATTTATAGGATGTGGCAATAGATATTAAAACACCAGCAACCATTAAGTTTACCGCAGCACGAACCATATCAAAAGCAGGTAATTCATGCGTTTTCCCTTTTGTTAATTCAATAACTGGTTTTTCAAATTGTTGATTAATTTTTTTCAATACAGAATTAGGCATTATTGCAGAAAAATATTTTGATAAAAGTATTGAACTTCTCACTAAACCTCTCGATAGGAAGTTGGGTTGAAAACGTTCTTGAGTTTCTCCTTGACTAGAAAGGTCAATAGAAGTTTTTAAAACACTTTTTGCCTTTGAAGAAAACCATAAAGTTAATACCATTATCAATCCGGCAAGAAAAAGTAACCTTGTAGGGGTTGGTACTTTTTTACCTAAAACACCCATGGTGAATTCTGTGGCGGCTAATCCATCAACATTAATTAATGGGTCCATAAAAGCTTGATAAGATTGCCACGCAGCAATAGGCACACCGATGAAGTTTACTAAATCATTTCCAGCAAATGCTAATGCCAACGCAAAAGTGCCCACTATTATAATAAGTTTGTAAATATTAGTTTTTAGAAAAGTAATAAATACATAAGAGAGTAAAGACCAGACTACAAAACTTATAGAAATAATAGCTAGCACATTATTCTCTAAAAAGTCTTTAATTGTTGATCCCCCAATAATATCAAAACTCTGTTTGGCAATTTCAGCTCCCTTAATTCCTTTCATTAAGATAAAATAAACCATCGCTGTTAATGCAATTCCACCAAATAATGCACCTACCCATGTTGCTTTTTTTTCAAAATTAAAAGATAATAATAATCGAGAGAGATATTGAACTAGGGCTCCAATTGAAAAGGCAATGACTACAGACCCTAAAATTCCTAATATGATTTCAGTAGCTTTTGTAGTATTAATATAATTAGTCACTTCAGAAAAATTACCTCCATCTGCACTTATTTTAATCAAAGCCATGGCTACCGCAGCGCCTAATAATTCAAATACAATAGAAACGGTTGTTGATGTAGGCATGCCTAAAGTATTAAAGAAATCTAGTAGTAATATATCGGTAATCATTACTGCCATAAAAATGATCATAATCTCATTAAAATAGAATTCACTTGGCACAAAAATTCCTTTACGAGCAACTTCCATCATTCCACTAGAGAAAATAGCACCGAAAGCAATACCTAAACTAGCCACAATCATAATTGTTTTAAAAGAGACTGCTTTTGAACCAACTGCAGAGTTTAAAAAGTTAACCGCATCATTGCTGACACCCACTATTAAATCGGCTATAGCCAAGATAGCTAAAGCGATGACCATTAAAATGTAAATATTATCCATTTATTAAAATTTGTTCTGCAATATTATTAATTATATCTAGTCGAATGTTACGGAATTGTTAAGTTTTAATCTAAAAGTCTATTTGAAAACGAAATTGGAAAGTGTTTCCATTACCAATGCCTTTAACATCTTCCCATACATGATTTAGCATTATTCTTGTTACAGGGTTCAAATACCAATTTAAACCTAAAATAATATCTGTTTGCTCGCCTCCTAAGATGTCTTCACTATTTAAATCTGAATTTGAATAACGAATAGCTACTTCCCAAGCACCTATCCCTTTATTAGTGCCACCAAAGTTATTTTTTGGTTTTATCCTATTAAAACCACCATACGAACTTTTGTATTTTTTATGTTCTCCAGTTAAAAAATAACTTGCCTGCCCGTAATAACTTGAAAAATTATAAGTATCTATTATAGAAACAGTTCCTGTATTTACGCTTGAAATAAGATATTCTACTTGAGCTGAAAATGCACCCTTTACAAAGGCTGTTTCAAAATTTAAAAGATTGATATTATCTACATCTTCAATAGTTCCTGTATTGATATATTTTATACCACTTAAATGAGCTTCTGGTCTTGAAGAAACACTATATTCTCTTGAATTAGGTTTTCTAAGACTATATCCTAAACCTAGATGAAGTAGTTGTTTTTTCTTAGTGTCATTTATGGCAAGCCCAGAAATTCTCCCTGTAAATGTATAACCATCATTAGCAGTGATATCATTACCATTTCCTTTAGCATTTCTAAAAAGTCCTGTTTGATAGGATAAGCGTTTACTTAAAAAATCATTAAATATAATAATACCGTTATTACGTGTAGGAGAAAAATCACCAATTAAAGACCGCTCCATAAAAGTGATGTATTTACTACTGGTTAGCATTTCTAAACGGAAAGGTTCTTTTACATTACCAATCCTTAAATTACCTATAATGGGAATTTTTTTTATACCCAAGTACACATCTTTTAAGCCTACTTTCCCTCCTTCAAAAGAAAGGTCTAATTTAAAGTCTACATTTCCATAAACAGTACCTGAGGTAAATAATCGAGCTCTTCTAATTTCTGTTCCGTTTTTGATAATTAGCTCACCAAAAGCTAAATCTAAATTGTTGTCTTGAGAAAAGAAAGCATGATCTATCATAAGACGACCTCCAAAACTTAATTTAAAACTTTTGTCTACACTTTCTAGTTTAAATCCGTTATCCCATTTAAGTGAAAAAGGATTTTCTTTTTTTTCTTCTTGAGAATTTGCAAAAAGAAAGGTAAAAAGAGATACTACAAAAAGAATATTTTTAGCCTTAGTCATTATTATTAATTTTTATTGACGCAAATAACGGAACTAAAAGTTAATTGAATGTTAAGGATATGTAAACAAATTGAGAAGAATTAAACTTTTTTAAAAATAATAAACTAATACTTGCAATATTAATAGTAATACTATTATATTTGCAAGTATATAAAACATAACTGTGGAAAGCCTATATATTAATATAAACGTAAGTGATGCATTGTATTTAAAAAATCCGGAATCGTCAGCATTGGGAAAAAGTATTGTTACTAATAGTATTATACTTATAAACGAACTAGGATTTGAAGCGTTTACATTTAAAAAATTAGGAGAAAAAATGACTTCTCCTGAAAGTAGTATTTATAGATATTTTGAAAATAAACATATGTTATTACTCTATTTAACATGTTGGTATTGGAATTGGTTGGAATATAAAATAGTTTTTGCAACGGCTAATATAGAATCAGCTCAGGTAAAGTTAGAAAAGGCATTAAATGTTATTACACAAAGAGTAACAGAAGACAGTAATTTTACTCATGTAAACGAAATACTTTTAAATGAAATAGTAATTTCAGAATCTATAAAAACATTTTATACAAAAGAGGTTGATGATGAAAACGAAAAAGGTTTTTTTAAAATTTATATTAAATTGATTGATAGAATGAGTGCAATGGTTCTCGATATTAATCCCTTATATAAATTTCCTCACATGTTAATATCTTCCGTGATAGAAGGAGTACACCAACAACGCTTTTTTGATAAGCATTTCCCCGTTTTAATAGATGATAAAAAAAACGAAGATGTTGTTTCTTCCTTTTATAACGATTTAGTTTTTAAAACAATTCATTCTTAATTTATGAAACGAGCATGTTAAAAGCTTTATCACCCAAGGGAATGATTAATGGCGAACAGCATGTGACCTTTGAAAAACAATAAATATAAACACATGAAAAAAATATTCAACTTCAAGCATTTCAAAGGCGATATTTTTGGTGGAATCACCGCAGGTATTGTAGCATTACCATTAGCACTAGCTTTTGGTGTCAGTTCTGGTCTCGGACCAAGCGCAGGACTATATGGAGCCATTTTTGTTAGTTTTTTTGCGGCACTTTTTGGTGGTACAAATACGCAGATTTCCGGCCCTACAGCTCCTATGACAGCCGTTAGTATGGTTGTGATAGCAGGAATGATTGCTGCTTTTGATGGCGATATATCTAAAGCATTACCCGCCATTTTAACAGTTTTTCTATTAGCTGGTTTAATGCAGGTAGGTCTTGGATTAATAGGCTTAGGAAAATATATAAAATATATTCCTTATCCTGTAGTTTCAGGATTTATGACCGCTATTGGGGTCATTATTTTAGTAACCCAAATTTTGCCTTCTGTAGGCTATTACCCTAAAGAAGATGTAGCATTTGTTCAACAGTTTAAGCCACATGCAGAAGAAATAATTTTAGATAATATTCTAAAAGAAGAAGCCGGGGAAGGTATTTTGGTTTTGGAAGATTTTAAAGAAACCGTTAAGAGAGCCGAACATGTTACGCAAGAACAGATATTGAAAGAATCTCAAACCTTGGCAAGTAAAGAAGCTTCAGGAGTAATAGGAGCTATAAAAGTACTACCAAGAGCATTGAAAAATATAAATTGGTTGGAATTGCTGATAGCCTTAGGTACCATTATCATTATTTATGGATTTAAAAAAATAACAAAAGCCATTCCAAGTACATTAGTTGCCTTGTTGGTAATGTCAGGAATCGCAATTGGTTTTAAGTTAGATTACAGACCCATTGAAGAGATACCAAGTGGCTTACCCATTCCTAATTTAGAAATCTTTATCAATTTTAATTTGGGTAGCATTACCCCATATATTTTTACTGCGCTAACATTAGCATTATTAGGTGCTATAGATTCATTATTAACTTCTGTAGTTGCTGATAATATGACCAAAACAAAACACAAACCTAATAAGGAATTGATAGGTCAAGGAATAGGGAATAGTATAGGGGCTATTTTCGGAGGTATTCCCGGCGCTGGCGCAACGATTAGAACCGTAGTTAATATCAATGCAGGAGGAAAAACGAGATTGTCAGGTATGATGGCGGGTGTTTTATTACTGGTTATTTTATTAGCATTAGGTCCGATTGCATCTCAAATTCCCGCAGCTGTTTTAGCCGGAATTTTGATTACAGTTGGTATTGGTGTAATGGATTATAAAGGCTTAAAAGCCATCCCAAATATGCCTCGCACTGAAGTGATTATTATGTTAGTAGTGTTGGTTTTGTCATCTGTTTGGAACTTGGTGTACGCGGTTGGCATTGGCCTGATTATAGCATCGTTAATGTTTATGAAAAAAATTGGTGACTTAACCGCTGAACGTTCTGATGTGAAGTCATTACTTAAAGAAAAGGCATGGAGTGATGAACATGATTTTCCTGAAAATCTTAAAAAAGAAGTTTTTATAAAGCATATTAAAGGACCTTTATTTTTTGGATCTACCAGTGATTTTCAACAACTAATAAAACAAATTCCAGATACAGCTTCCACAATAATTATAAGAATGGGTAGAATGCAATATATGGATCAATCTGGCCTATACGCAATGGAAGATGCTTTGGTAGATTTAGTAAGGGATGGCAAGAAGGTATTGTTGGTTAATATTGTAGAACAACCAAGATATATGATGGAACGTATTGACATTATACCAGATTTAATTCCTGAGGAACAGATTTTTGATAGTTTTGAGGATTGTATAATATCGATTAAAAAGAGTTTTAAAAGTAAATTTCTAACAAGACTATAAGATGAAAACACAAACAAAAATAACTCAAGATAAGCTTAGTCCAAAAGATGCGCATGCCATCTTAGTGGAAGGCAATAAAAGGTTTGTTCAAAACTTAAAAGTACAACGAAACTTACAAGACCAGGTAATTGAAACAAGTAAAGGACAACATCCTTTTGCTGTTATATTAAGTTGTATAGATTCCAGAGTTCCTGTTGAATTGGTTTTTGATCAGGGAATAGGTGATATTTTTAGTGTAAGAGTAGCGGGTAATATTATCAATGAAGATGTATTGGGTTCAATGGAATATGCTTGTAAAGTGGCAGGTTCTAAAATAGTAGTGGTTTTAGGACATACCAATTGTGGTGCTGTCACTGCAGCTTGTAAAAATGTTAAGTTAGGTAATATTACATCTTTACTGAGTAAAATAAAACCTGCAATAGATAGTATTCAATCAAAAGATAAGGAAATGAATGATGATGAAATAGAAGAAGTAGCTGTAAAAAATGTACAATTATCAATTGAAAGAATTAGAGCAGAAAGCCCTATTCTTTTGGAAATGGAAAAAAATAATGAGATTGAAATTGTAGGTGCTTCATATAATGTGTCTAATGGTAACGTAATATTTTTTAAAGGTTGATGTTTTACTTATGAAAGATTTAAAAACAACGAATACACTTTTGTTAATAATTGTAATACCGATAATTTTTTATGTCCTGAAAATATTATCATTTATTTTTGTACCCCTTATATTCTCAATGTTTATTGCACTATTATTTTTACCCTTAATGCGCTGGTTAAAGAAGAAAAAAATTCCAAATCCTATAAGTGTTTTTATAGTAATCTTAATTCTTGGTGGAGTATTAAGAATTGTAGGAAAATTAATTCAACTTTCAAGTAAAGAAATACTATCTACTAAAGGTGTGTTTTTTGAAAAAGCAATTACAAAGATTGAAATATTACTTACATCAATTGAAGAATTTTTTGGAATAAAATACATAGAAGGAGGAAATGTTTTAACCCATTTTTTTCAGAAAGAGAATATTGCTCAAAACTTTGGGTCAACGGTAGATTTTATTGGTGATACACTCTCCATGACATTAATGACAGCATTTTTTGTTGTTTTATGGCTTGGAGAATCTATAAACTTTCATAAGGTATTGAACAATACCATACTTAAACAAAAACATGCTTCTATTAAGACATTTATGAAAATTGAGAATGACCTAATTAAGTTTATAAAAGTAAAATTCATTATAAGTTTAGGTACAGGGTTAGGTATTGGTCTAGCTTGTTATTTTTTTGATGTCAGTTTTCCAATCTTTTGGGGATTATTTGCTTTTGTCATTAACTTTATTCAAATGATAGGCTCATTTATTTCTGTCATTTTATTAGCATTATTTGCTTTTGTTGAAATAGAACCAGCGAGTACACTCTTCTTTTTTATCTTATCAATTACCTTAGTTCAGGTTTTATTTGGAGGAATATTAGAACCCGTTTTTATGGGAAAATCATTCTCTATCAATATAATAACAATATTAGTGATGTTGATGTTTTGGGGTTATATTTGGGGAATACCAGGTATGATAATGTCTATACCAATTACTGTATTTCTTAAGATTATTTTAGAACAGTTTCCTAAAACTCATGTTATTGCAAATTTAATGGCTGGCAGTGGCTCTAAGGCTACAAATTAAAACTAAAATAATGTACCTTGCACAGACTTAAAATTTGGATACATGAATTGGGAACAATTACTCTCATTAAAGCGTTTTGGAGACACAAAAAAACGTATTAGAAACCAACAAGATGAAACCAGAATAGGTTTTGAAGTTGATTTTGATCGTATTATTTTTTCTGATTCTTTTCGGAGTTTACAAGACAAAACACAAGTAGTACCACTCTCAAAAACCGATTTTGTTCATACGCGATTGACACATAGTTTAGAAGTGTCGGTTGTGGGACGATCTTTGGGAAGAATTGTGGGGAGACAATTGTTGGAAAAATATTCTGAATTACAACAACTGGGTTATCAAGCCAATGATTTTGGAGCCATAGTTGCCAGTGCTTGCTTGGCACATGATATTGGGAACCCACCTTTTGGTCATAGTGGTGAAAAAGCAATTGGGGAGTATTTTAAAACAGGCAAAGGGCAACATTATAAAGATGAATTATCCGATAAGGAATGGCAAGATCTTATAGATTTTGAAGGCAATGCGAATGGATTCAGAATTTTAACCGAAAGTAGAGAAGGTGTAGAAGGTGGACTCAGATTATCATATGCCACATTAGGTGCTTTTATGAAATACCCTAAAGAGTCATTGCCAAAAAAACCAACGTCACATATAGCGGATAAAAAATTCGGTTTTTTTCAGTCAGAAAAAGTAACTTTTAATGATGTGGCTATTGATTTAGGGTTGACAAGTAGAGATTCAAAAAATAGTTCTTTTTCAAGACACCCATTGGCTTTTTTGGTGGAAGCTGCAGACGATATTTGTTATACAATTATTGATTTTGAAGATGGTATCAATCTTGGACTGATTGAAGAAGAATTCGCCTTAGAATATTTAATTAATTTAGTCAGAGATACTATAAATACCGAAAAATATTACCAATTAAAAACCAAACAAGACCGTTTGAGTTATTTAAGAGCTTTAGCTATAGGGAATTTAATAAGTGAGGCGGCTAAAATGTTTTTGGAGAATGAATCGTTGATTTTAAATGGAGATTATGATATTTCTTTATTAGATAAGTGCAAATACGAAGCTCAGATAAATGATATTATCAAAATTAGTGTTGCTAAAATTTATAAAAGCAAAGAAGTTATAGAAAAAGAAATTTCAGGATATAAAATTTTAGCTGACTTATTGGATGTTTTTATCAATGCTATTAATAATTCATATAACGGAAAAGCGTCTAATTACGATAGATTATTAATGAATTTACTGCCAGAAAAGTATCAAAATATCCATGATAATTTGTTTCAAAGAATACTTTCTGTCTGTAGCTTCATTGCAGGAATGTCTGACGGTGCAGCTATTTTATTACATAAAAAAATTAAAGGTGTTGAAGTTTAAAATATATAAGGAGTTTATACTTTTGTGATAACTAAGTTGTAAATTGCCCTTCCAAACTAATTAATTATGAAAAAAATTACTTGCCTATTTTTATTATTTGTTATAAATTTTTCATTTGCACAAGATGATTTAGAAACAATAAAAACCTATCTTACCAACAATAGACTCCTATTAGAGTTAGAACCCGAAGACATAACAGATGTTAGTATTGCCAATAAAAGCTTTTCGAAAAGCATGCAGCTTACCAATGTTTATGTATTGCAATACTACCAAGGAATTGAAATTTTCAACTCTACCTCAAGTATCGCTTTAAAAAATAGAAAAGTAATTTCTGCAAATGTATCTTTTAGTAAAAGAATTTCAGAAAAAATAAACACGCTTAATCCTATCATTAACTCATCTTCAGCTATAAGGAAGGCAACAGAAATCTTAAATATTCAAACACCAAATAATCTTACTTTAATTGAAACAATTTCTGAGAATTCCTATGTTTTTAACAATGGAGATATCTCTTTAGAGGATATCCCTGTAAAGTTGGTTTTTCAACCTACGCAGGATAATACATTAAAACTTGCTTGGGATTTAAGTATTTATCTTTTAGATGCTTCTCATTATTATAGTGTTAGAATTGATGCGCTTACAGGAGAATTATTAAGTAAGAATGACTGGGTGGTTAATTGTACTTTTGGTGAAAGAACACATTCAAAACACAACAAAATTAAAGGGTTTTTTGAGAGTAGCTATAATACTACTTCTTCTATTGTTGCTGGAGAGCAATATCGAGTATTTCCAATGCCTTTAGAAAGTCCTGACGAAGGTTCAGATGTTTTGGTTATTGAGCCTGCCGATGCTGTAGCTTCACCTTTTGGATGGCATGATACTGATGGTGCTGCAGGAGCAGAATTTACTACTACAAAAGGAAATAATGTAGATGCAAAAGATGATTTAAATGGGAATAATTTTTTTGGGAATTCTCCGGATGGAGGTGCGACGTTAAATTTTGATTTCCCTTATAATTTTAATACGCACCCTATAAATATGTTGGAGGCAGCAACTGTAAATTTGTTTTACTGGAATAATATTATGCATGATGTATGGTATCAGTATGGTTTTGATGAGACCAGTGGTAATTTTCAAGAAAACAATTATGGAAATGGTGGTGGAGAAAGTGATTCTGTGAATGCCGACGCTCAAGATGGAAGCGGAACTAATAATGCAAATTTTGCCACCCCTCCAGACGGAATAAACCCTAGATTGCAAATGTTTTTATGGTCAGCTTCTGGCCCTCCAGGACAACCTTTGACCATTAATGGTGGCTCATTGGCGGGTGATTATACAGCCATTCCTGCAGGATTTGGTCCGCCGCTACCTGTAACTCCTCTTACTGCTGATTTTGTTTTAGTAGAAGATGATAATGCAGGAACTTCAACAGATACAAATGATGCTTGTGACCCTATTACTAATGGAAGTTCTATAAATGGTAAAATTGCTGTATTAAGAAGGGGAGATTGTGAATTTGGATTTAAAGTACTTGCTGCAGAAGCAGAAGGTGCTGTGGCGGTCATTGTGGTAAATAATGTAGCAGTACCTTCAATTATCTCAATGGGACCTGGGGATGATGGGGCTAGCGTTTCGATACCTTCAATAATGGTAAGTCAGGCTGATGGAGAAGCAATTATTGCTGAATTACAAAATTCAGTAATCGTTAATGGTTCTTTAATAGAAACAGCTCCTTTTGCAGTTGATGGTGATTTAGATAATGGCATTATAGCACATGAATATGGTCACGGAATATCAACAAGACTTACAGGAGGGGCTTCCAATTCTAATTGCCTTGGCAATGATGAACAAATGGGAGAAGGTTGGAGTGATTGGTTTGGACTTATGCTAACCCTGAAAGCAAGTGATCAACCAGGAGATAGTAAAGGAATAGGAACGTATGCTACAGGTGAAGGCGTAGATGGTAATGGAATAAGAAATGCCCCTTATAGCACAGATTTTGCAATTAATAACTTTACATATGCCAATACAAATAGTGGAGTTTCAGTGCCTCATGGAGTAGGATTTGTTTGGGCAACCATGCTTTGGGATTTAACTTGGGCATTTGTTGGCCAATATGGTTTTGATCCAGATATTTATAATGGTACTGGTGGTAATAATATCGTTATGCAATTAGTAATAGATGGTTTAAAGATACAAAGTTGCAGCCCAGGATTTGTTGATGGTAGAGATGCCATTCTTGAAGCAGATGTACTTGCAAATGGAGGCGTAAATAGTTGCTTGATTTGGGGCGTATTTGCCAATAGAGGTCTTGGAGTAAGTGCAGACCAAGGACTTTCTACTTTAAGAGATGATCAAACGGAAGCATTTGATATGCCAGCAGAATGTGTATTAGGAATTAATGATGAAGAACTATTAGAAAAGAATTTTATTGTTTATCCGAACCCTTCAACAAGTAAGGTTACAATTAAATCATTGATAGCAGTTGGAGACGTATCAGTTTCAATTTTTGATATCAATGGAAGAAAAGTATATTCTAAAAACCTAAACCTAGATAATAGTGTTGATATTAATACAGAGAGATTAAGATCGGGAATCTATATTTTGAAGATTCAAGGAGAAAATTTTGCGTATTCTAACAAACTAATTATTGAATAGATTTCAGAAGTATTCAAAAACAATTATTAGGAATTAAAAACTAAACAATACACCAATTCCTAATAGTTGTTTTAATTGTATTCTGGCACCCAACGTTTCCAATTCGCCATCATTATCAATATCATCTTTAAATTTTATATCGTTATCATAGATGAGGTGGGTACCAATGTTCGCTTTTATATATTTGTTAATGGTTAGTTTAAAACTCAACTCCCAGTCTATATCAACATTTCCAAAATGGTTTAGATAATCAGAATACAAACTTAGTCGGTTACTCATTATTATATTTTCAACAACTTCAGTATTCCAAGTACTTTGTACTAAAGCGCCAAATTCATGCCTTGACTTTTTCCCTTTATTTACTCCAAAAGCACCATCATTAGAAAGGGCTTCATCTAAAACAAATGTCGATTTTAAGGTAACAGGAGATAAATATATTGAAAACCGTTGTTGTTTAATTTCATATTGAGAACCGACACCTAAAAACAAATAGGCAGGGGCAAAAAATCTTGAAATTGGAGAACTGGTATCAGGATATCTAAATCCTTTTGTAAATTGTGTATTAAAATTAAATTTTACAGAATAAAACCAATTAGAAATAGTGTCTTTTCTATACCCAAATGTAGAGTTTATCTGAAGTTTATCATCCGTTTTTCGCAATTGTTGGTCTTGTTGACTATTGAGACCATAACGAGCAAATATTTCATTATTCCAGAGCAAGTGTAGTTTTTTATACGATCGAACTAAAGACACCCTTAGCAAACCTGAAACAGAATTATTACCACCGGCATTCCAATTTACAAAAGCAGCTTCACTAATATCTAAGCCAATACTATTTTTGTTTTTCCACCATATTGGATCTGCAGCAAATTTTGTAGTATCAATCGTTACAAATTGTACCGGATTGAAAACTTTTAAAGTATCAATTATCAATGTTTTTCTAAAACTAATAATATCTGATACCTTGGGAATGGTTATGTACACAGTATCTTTTGTAAGTGAATTTACAGCCATTCTATAACGAGGTGCATAGATGTCTTTCTGTAAAGTACTATCAAATTTAATAGTGTAAAAAGGTTTGAGAAGAGAATCTAACTTAATTTTAAGAGAATCAATCCTCGTCAGTATTTTAATAGTATCTCTAGCTTTAAAAACACCCATAGTATCTAAATGCATTACTATATTTAAGGAGTCGTTTAACTTAACAATTTTGATAGAATCTATGGGTTTAATAGCATCGACAACTTCAGTTGAATCCGTTACTTGCGCATAAGAAAATGAATGAAAAAACACTAAAATTGCAATGATAAAGACGCTTCTCATTTTTAAAGTTTACTAAAAGAGGTTAGTACTTTTTTAATACTAATCGGGTCTAATGCAATCAATTCAAATAATTCATCAGAGTTACCATGTTCAATAAAGGTATCAGGTATTCCTAGTCTTTTAATGGTTTTACCACTGTAATTATTCTCTTGAGCAAATTCTAAAATAGCACTTCCAAATCCACCTATAATAGTTCCGTCTTCTATGGTTAGGATTTTATCAAATTTTTGAAATATGGTATGTAATAGTTTTTTATCCAAGGGTTTTACAAAGCGCATATTGTAATGCGCAATTTTATGGTTATCAGATAACTCATTATATGCTTCTATAACACTATTTCCAATAGCTCCAATACTTAAAATGGCTATTTCACTACCTTGTTGTATAAGCTGTCCTTTACCAATTTCTAAGGTTTCAAAAGGTTGTTGCCAATCTAAAATTACACCACTACCTCTCGGATATCGTATAGCAATAGGTGTATCCAATCCTAACTGAGCAGTGTACATGATATTTCTAAGCTCAATAACATTCATAGGTGCAAAAATAATCATATTTGGAATACAACGTAAATAGGAAATATCAAAAACGCCATGATGTGTCGCCCCATCTTCACCTACCAATCCAGCCCTGTCCAAACAAAAGATTACGGGTAATTTTTGTAAAGCAACATCATGAATTATTTGATCATATGCGCGTTGTAAAAAAGTAGAATAGATATTACAAAAAGGGAGCATACCTTGAGTTGCCATACCAGCAGCTAAGGTAACGGCATGCTGTTCTGCGATACCTACATCAAAGGCACGTTCGGGTATTTCATTCAACATAAATTTTAAGGAACTACCCGTTGGCATTGCAGGCGTAATACCAATAATGTTTTTATTTGACTTTGCGAGTTCAACTAAGGTCAACCCAAAAACATCTTGGTATTTTGGTGGTATGCCATCGCTAGATTTATTGACGGTTTCACCTGTAATTTTATCAAACTTACCTGGCGCATGATATTTTACCTGATCTTCTTCGGCTTTTTGTAAACCTTTGCCCTTAGTGGTGATAATATGTAGAAATTTAGGACCTTTTACAGTTTTTAACCGTTCCAATTCTTTGATAAGTGTATTTAAATCATGACCATTAATCGGGCCAGAATAATCAAAATTTAAGGCTTCTATTATATTATGTTTTCTTACCCTTTTATCTTTTTTAATATTGGTCAAATAATTTTTTAAAGCACCAACACTTGGGTCTATTCCCATGGTATTATCATTTAAAATAATGAGTAGATTCGCATCTGTAACCCCGGCATGATTCAACCCTTCAAATGCCATTCCGCTTGCAATACTTGCATCACCGATAACAGCAATATGTTGTTTTTCAAAATCACCCTTTAATTTTGAAGCTATTGCCATTCCTAATGCTGCTGAAATGGAGGTTGAAGAATGGCCAACCCCAAAAGCATCGTATTCACTTTCACTTCTTTTTGGAAAACCAGAGATTCCATCTAATTGTCTATTGGTATGGAAACTGTCTTTTCTTTCCGTTAAAATTTTATGCCCATAAGCTTGATGGCCCACATCCCAAACCAACAAATCATTGGGTGTATCAAAAACATAATGTAAGGCAATAGTCAATTCAACTACTCCTAAACTAGCGCCTAAATGCCCTTCTTTGGTGGCAACAATATCAATAATAAAATCACGTAACTCTTTGGCAAGTTGCGGTAATTGGGCAACAGGGAGTTTGCGTAAATCTATAGGGTTATTTATATGTTCTAATAGCTTTTTGGACATATTAAATGCAAAAATACATATTGTCATTTTTAACCTAGTGAGAAATCTATAAAATTTAGAAAAATAATTTTTGATAAGTTGATTTAAATAGAAATAACAGGCTTAAAGGATCATTTTAATTAGAATAAACTTTCTTAAATGTCATTCACGCTATTTAACTGGTTATTCACGACATTTTTTTGGATAGAACATTGATTTACAGGTAGTTTTAACAAATGATTTTGACATGAAAAGTATGTCTAATATTTAATATTAATAAAAACATTACCATTATGAAAAAAATGACCTTATTAATCATTTTGATATTAATTTCTTGTTCTAAAAACAAAGAAGAAAAGCAACCTCTTATATATAAGCAAAAATCTTTGTTGTTAAATCAATTAGTTTCTCAAGACTCATTGATGGCTATTAAAAATTATGTAATACCAGAATATCATATTAGTTTTTTTAAAAGAGAAGGTTTAGGGAGTCATTTTCAGGCATATAAATTGATTAGTCCAATTCGAAGCTTAGAAGAAAACATTTATATTGTTGATGGTGATATTCAAATTTCTTTTAGTCAAGTTGATTTATTAATTAAGCGAAATAATGATAAACTTAATATAAACAACCAAAAATTAGTTTCCTTCAAAGACTATAAAATACCTCAAAATCATATAGAGTTTTTTCAAAAGGATAGTACAGGGATTTATTTAGAAGCTTATAAGTCAATAAATACATTAAGCAGCATAGAAGAAAATATATATGTTGCTGACGGAAATATACAAGTTCCGATTAAGCTAGTTGATTCATTGATTGCATTAAAAAAAGAAGAATTGACGTATGCTTCGCAGAAGAGCGTATTTAATTTTGAACAGTATCAAACAAGAAGCCTAGTAGAAACTCCACTTAAAATAAGAATATGTGGAATGAATATAGATAACCATATATTACAAAATGCCATTTTTAATGCAATCAATAATTATAAAGATTTAGAATTAAAACTTGAATTTGAATTTGCAGGATGGTATATAAGTGAGATAGGGTTTGATAGAAATAAATATTTAGAATGGAGAAAATCGGAAAATATTGATATTATAATCACTGAAGTAAATGGTGATGGAGGACTTGCTGGATTTCCTTACGACGGTTTGCCTTATGACTTTATTACAATTGGTAAATCCATTGCTACAAAACATGGACTAAAAACTACAGAACACGTTGTAACACATGAGATAGGGCATTGTATTGGTTTAAGACATACGGATTTTTTTAACCGTAAAATTTCTTGCGGGAAAGGAGGAAATGAAGGGAATGGTAAAGAAGGAGCAATTTATATACCAGGAACTCCACCAAGATTAAATATTGATATGGCATCTGTAATGCTTGCATGTTACAATTCTAATGTTTCAGGGGAATTTAGTCATTTTGATGAAGTCGCTTTAAAACACTTATACAAGTAATTGTAACTAAAAATGATAGCCTAATAATATACTATAAAACAACCTAATATTAAATTAATTAATCATGAAAAAATTCAAACTCTTTTTTATAGCAATTTTTTTAATTTCACCATTTCTTTCATTTAGTCAAAACCTAAGCAAAGAAGAGATTATTAAAATTATAGATAGTATACATGACAAAAATAAACGAATAAAAAGAGATAAGGCACAAAAAATAAAGTGCTATAATTTATTCAGTGAAATAAAACATATTAAGTACGGTACACCTTTATGTTTAAAAGTAGACAGTATAAATCCTTTTTTAACTAAAAGCTTTTCAACCTATACACCTATTAATTTTGATTTTAGCACTGATGCTTTTACAGCTTTAAATATTCAAGAAACTAAAGAGGAAGGGGTTGAAAAAATTACAGAAGTACCAGTTAAATTAAATAAATATGCAAAATTAAATGCCAACTTAGAAAGCACATTTAATGAAAAAATGATGGATTTATTTAATTTATTGGAAAAAGAAAACACTAAACCAGAAGAAATAAAAAAGTTGGAAAAAGAAATAGAGCGTTTAAAAAGTGAAATTGAAGAAACAAATCTTAAAGTAAAAGCTGAAATTGATAAAAATAAAGCTCTACAAAAGAAATACGATTCTATTTATAATGTAACAATAAAATCAAATGAATTTAAAGCTACTTTTAGCCAATTTCAAAACCATTTTGATAAGATTAATAAATATACTTCATTAAGAGATTTATTATTAATGCAAATTAATAAAGACAGTGTTTTTATTAAAAATGTAGAAAATTTTAAAAACAGAGCAACGTCTAATTTTAAAGTAGTTTATAGAGATACTATAAAATATTCAGATAAAAAAAATGATATTAATACTGAGCTAACTAACCTTCAAAACACATACGTAACGCTTCAACAAAAATATCAGGAACTAAATAAATTATATAAAAACGATAAATTAATATTATCGGGAGAGCTAAAGACAAAGGATAAAAAAAATTCATTAAAGTTTGAAAAGGTTATAGCTTCTTTAGAAACTGAATATCTTTTTGAAAACGAAATGAGTAAAGCCAAAGCAATAAACGATAGTCTAACTAAACCAGTAAACAAAAAGAAACTAACTTTAGAAGCATATGACGGTATTGATTTGTATGATGAAATACTTAATGCAACATATTCTGAGACAATAAGATCTCAAAATATTTATGATGATGCTGCAGAAATAAAACTTCAATTGAAAAATAGTAAAGGGAAGGTTATGCATGATTTTGGAACTTATAATGTAAAAACTTATGGGAGAATAAAAATTAATGGAAGTGCTGGATATTTTATTAATTTTACTACAGATGATAATTTTACTTTACGGAAAAAGAATGATACCGATACAAGCTCAAAAGCTGGTGTAGTTAAGACTGATAAAAACAGGATTAAAAATGCTTTAGGAGGAATGTTACATGTTTATTGGGACATAAAAGGTGATTTCGATTTTGGAATTTCTGCTGGATTGAGTGTAAATGAGGACTCTAAAACAGCCTTTTATTTGGGTTTAAGTGGTTTGTTTACAGAAAAAAATAGATTAGTGTTTACAGCGGGATTATCTTTTTTGAAAATAAACAAATTAAATAAAGCTAACCTTATATTAGAAGAGGGGGTATATAATTTTATAAACGAATTGGATACGGAAATCAGGTATGATGAAATATATAAACCATCTTTTTTTATAGGGATAAGCTATAATTTAGCTAAACAAAAATAACTTTTCACTAACTTTAAAAAACTAATTATGAAACATAATAATACAATAATAGTAGTTATAGCAGGATTGTTTGTGGTTATTTTAATTCTTTTACTTAAGACTAATAATAGTACAATAGTTTATTGTAGGGATACTGTTGCATCTCCTCCGGGACAACAAGATTGTAATGCTAATGATAGAATGCCGACAAGAGTCGATTCACTTAATTCAAAAGTGTTATTAAACTATAACCTTAGTGATAATTGTAATTTCCAACCTATTCATATTCAAGTTAGAGAGTCTAGATCTTCTGAAATTATTGCTAGGTTTAATGCAGTACCAGAACGGGATGTATATCATTTAAAACAAATTGAATTTTTATACTTTGAAATTGCTAATAATCCAAATAATGTAATTATTAATGGCGCCGATGTGAAAAGGAATATTGATGCTAAAGGAAGAGAAATTATTCAGATTATTTTAAAAATAAAACTTGGACCAGAAGTTTCTGAAATAATAAAAGATAAACCTGATTTAATCTGGGAAGGTTATATAAGAATTAAGAAAGGAGATATTATAGATGTAAAGGTTGAAGATGATGATGGAATATATGAAGAGCCTCCTTTCTCTGACTTAGAAATAAATATTCCTAGAGGTAAACAGTGTTCAGGTACAGTTGGATAAAAAACGCTTAAAATTTTATACAAAAGTAAATATATATTGATTTTTTGTTTCACTCTTTCCATCATGGGAATACAAAATACTTATGCTCAAATTGAAGATAATTATTTGAGTAATATTATTCGATTAAGTAAAAACCACAAATTAGAAAAGGCAAGAGGAATTATAGATACTATGAATAATTCAGAATTAAAAAAGTTGTTAATATTAGAATTAGATTATAGTATTGAAAAGAGCAGCGAAAATTTTGATATTAATAAATTGAAAGGTAGAGAATTATACATTTCAAGATATTTAAAAGCTAATTTAATTGGAAGAGAAGAACAAGGAAAAGACTCTCTTATATACAAAATGTATATAAAATCTTTTAATCAAGCAAAAGAAGCAAAAGATACACTAGTTGTAAATGAAATATTAAATAAGCTTAATTGGCATTTGTTTAGAAATTCGAATGAGTTAAAAACTTTTAGGAAGTACATTGATATTAGTGAATTTTTTAAAAAGGACAGCATAGATAGATTTTATGTTCACTATTACAATCTAGGGTATGAGTTACTGGCTGTTGATCAAGAGTTAAAAAAGATGGACACATTATGGTTTGAAAAGACTTTTAAAGATGGATATAATTTAACTAATGTGTCTTATTTAAAAGCATTGTTGCAACAACTCCATTCTATATATTATGGGTCTTATTTAAGTGATTTTAAAAGAGGACTTTTATATAATCGAAAAGCTATTTTCAATTATGAAAAAGATTCAACATTTGTTTCTCAAAAAGGGGCGAAGAGTGTTAAGTTTAATGTTGGTGTAGATTATTATAATCAAGGTAAATATGAGATAGCAATTCCAATTTTAAAAAAAGATTTAAAAAATCAAAGCAATGTTCTTTATCAGATGTATGGATATGATTGGTTATACAAAAGTTATGAGGGTTTAAAACTTTATGATAGTGCTTATTATTATTTTAAAAAAATGGTATCTACAAAAGATAATCTTAATAGATTAAAACATGCCAGAGATATTAAAAGAATTGAAGGAGAATTTGATTTAACCAAAAAAGAAAAAGAACTTAAATTATTATCAAAAGAGAAGAATAATCTTCGAAATAGTTTATACACATTAATACCGATATTAAGTGTTATAACACTTATTTTAATATTTATCTTTTACTTGTATAAGAGTTATAAAAAAAGGAGTAAAGTTTTAGAAAAGGATCAATCAGAAACCCTTCAAAAATTAGATGAACTCAAAAAAATTGTCATTAAAAATCATATTATATTAAAAGATAAAACCAAAGTCTATATTGCAGACCTTATGTATATAAAATCTGACGATCATTATTTGAATGTTTTTTTAAGTGATGGTAAAAACCATTTTGTCCGAGGTAAATTAAATGCTATTACAGAAGAATTACCACCAAATTTTATTCGCTGTCATCGTTCTTATATTGTAAATTCAAATTTTATTAAACAAGTAAATAGTGATACTATTATTTTGATTGATAAAACACAAATTCCGCTATCTCGTTCTTACAAAGATAAATTTTAATAGTTTTGTTTTTTAAAATGAATCATGCTAGACCCTTTTGACGACATCTATTTTATGAAACGTGCTTTACAAGAAGCAGAAACTGCTTTTGAAAAAGATGAGGTACCCATTGGTGCGGTTATTGTCATCAACAATCAAATAATTGCGAGAGCGCATAATTTAACCGAAACCTTGAATGATGTTACAGCACATGCAGAGATGCAGGCATTTACAGCAGCAGCCGATTTTTTAGGAGGTAAATATTTAAAGGGTTGTACTTTGTATGTGACGTTGGAACCTTGCCAAATGTGTGCAGGAGCCAGTTATTGGACACAAATTGGTAAAATAGTATATGGAGCGAATGATGAACAACGAGGGTTTAACTATTATAGGACCCAATTACATCCTAAAACCAATGTTATTGGCGGTGTGTTAGAGGAAGAATGTAGTGAACTGATAAAGCGATTTTTTATTCAGAAACGGAATTTGAACTAAAAAAATGAAATCACAAGATTTTCCCTGTGGTTTCATTAAACTGTTATTCCTGCGAAGGCAGGAATTCAGGTTTATTAACAAGTAGATTCCTACCTTCGCAGGAATGACATTAAAGATCTTTTTGATCAACTTTAAACGGATTCTTACTCTTCGGGTCAATCACATATTTTTTATACTTACCGTTTTTGTAGCGGTAAAAAATAAATAAAGGCATTAAAATAAATGAGAGAAAAAGAATATCCAGTCCAAGAACTATTTGGTAATTGGGATTATTTATTTTTTGAAGGTAAAATCCAACAAGTAAGCCTCCAATAAAAATAACGAATAAGATTTTTAGTATGGTTTTCATAAAAGTAAAATTATATTCTCTACATTTTAATTAAGATAAACCTTTCGACTGCACTTGACAAGACAAATAACATTTAATTTGATAATATCTCCTCGAGCGCAGTCGAGAGGTTGTTTCAGAACCTCATAATGAGACCCTGAAACAAGTTCAAGGTGACGTTAACTCGTCACCTCAATTAACTTTTTACGATAGGCAGTTAACATTTTTGACTTAGAAATAAACCCAAAATAGATACCGTCTTTTACAACAGGTAAATTCCAGGCACCACTAGTTTCAAATTTATCCATAATAGTTTGCATAGTATCCGCTTCATAAAAGATAACTTCAGGAGCTTCAGTCATATAATTTCTTACCGAGGTAGTTTTACATATTTTTTTATTGAACATAACTTGTCTGATATTGTCTAATAAAACAATTCCTAAAAAATTGGCATTTTCATCAATAACAGGAAAAATATTACGTTGCGACTTAACTACAGCAATTTTAAGCATTTTATCCAATTGTATATTGGGTTGAATAGTAATAAAATCACGTTCAATAATTTTATCTAGATTCATTAAGAGGAGTGCATTTTTATCTTTGTCATGTGTTAGTAACTCACCTCGTTGTGCTAATTCCATCGTATAAATAGAATGTGACACAAAATACCGTGTTAGTGCGAATGAAATAGCCGAAACCAACATTAATGGGACAAATAATTCATAACCACCAGTAATTTCAGCAATTAAAAATATGGCTGTAAGCGGAGCATGTAACACTCCAGCCATGAGACCCGTCATTCCGATAAGGGTAAAATTTGACTCAGAAACATGAAACCCAAGTCCTAGATTATTAATAATTACTGCAAAGGAATTTCCTAAGGCACTACCCATAACTAAGGTAGGAATAAAAATACCGCCTACACCACCAGCTGCAAAAGTTGTGGTCATTGCTACCGCTTTAAAAACGGTAATTCCTATAAGCAATGCTACTACAATCCAAACATTGTTCAGGTCAAGATTAAAAGGAGTTTCGCCAATAGCAGCAGCATGATTCCCTTCTATTAAATTATTAATCAATCCATAACCTTCACCGTAGAGAGGCGGAATAAAATATAACATTACACCTATTGCCAAACCACCTACAATTAAACGTTGTGCGGGATTTTTAAATCGTTTAAAAAAATTGATAATGACGAAATACATTTTCGAAAAATAAACAGAAGCAATTCCAGTACTTAATCCTAAAATAATATAAAATAGAATGTCATTAATTTCAAAGGTATCTACCAATTCAAATCGAAAAAGCACCGCTGTTCCCATAAAAAAGTAAGAAGTAACCACCGCTGAAACGGATGCTAATAAAAGTGGAACAAGAGAAGCAAAAGCAATATCTAAACTAAAAACTTCCAGTGCAAAAACCAATGCTGCAATAGGTGCTTTAAACATGGAAGCCATAGCACCAGCCGTGGCGCAACCAATAAGTAACATTCTGGTTTTAGCATTCATATGGAATAGTTGTGCCACATTAGAGCCTAAAGCTGCTCCTGTACTTACCGCCGGACCTTGTAATCCTACCGAACCTCCAAAACCCGCGGTGATAGGTGCTGTAATTAAGGAAGCAAAAATTTTATAACGCTCTATAATTCCATTCTTTTTAGAAACTGCATATAAGGTGGTAGAAATACCGTGACCAATATGTTTTTTTAACCAGAATTTTTTAATAATATAGACCAATATCAAACCAATGATGGGAAATATAAAATATAGAGATGATTGATAGCTTTTAAAGAATTTTAAATCTAATAATAGTTGAATATAATGAGTAAAGTTTTTAAGCAAAACAGTACCTAAACCCGCTAAAAAACCAACCAAAACACTAAGAATATAAATAAAAGTCCTTTCGGAGATATGTTTATACCTCCAAATTAGAATTTTGGCAAATAGACTTTTAGGTTTTGGCATTGTTGTTAAAAGGTGTCAGTTAATAGAACCTGTTATTCCTGCGGAGGCAGTCCCGAAACTTCGGGATAGATGAATTGTTTTTATGGATTCCTGTCTCCGAAGGAATGACAAAATGACTTTCAAATTTCTGTTTTTCAAGAATTTACACTTTAGACATATTAAACTCTTTTAGATTAACTTATAAACGATAACTTTAGTCTAAAATTTCACAATTTTTAAGTTTTGATACCTTTAAAGATAAAAAATAAAGTCATTGTGAGGCTTTATTTTCAAAACAGTGGCAATCTCAAAAGATTTTAGACTGACTGGATTCCTGCCTGTTCAGGAATGGCAAATTATTTAATATTCAATTTTAAACTTAACTCCTCTAATTGGTTTTCATCAATGGGTGCTGGCGCATCAATCATTACATCTCTACCTGAATTGTTTTTCGGGAAGGCGATAAAATCACGGATGGTTTCTTGTCCACCAAGTATCGCTACCAATCTGTCTAAGCCAAAAGCAATTCCACCATGTGGAGGTGCACCATATTCAAAGGCATTCATTAAAAAGCCGAATTGTGCTTTTGCTTCTTCAGGTGTAAAGCCTAAATAATCAAACATTAATGCTTGTGTCTCTTTGTCGTGAATTCTAATGGAGCCACCCCCAATTTCATTTCCGTTTAATACCAAATCGTAAGCATTTGCTTTTACGTCTCCAGGTTTGGTTGCTAATAATTCTAATTGCCCTGGTTTTGGCGATGTAAACGGGTGATGCATGGCATGATAGCGTTCAGTATCTTCATCCCATTCTAATAACGGAAAATCAATTACCCAAAGCGGGGCAAATTCTTTCGGATTACGTAAACCTAAACGTTCAGCAAGTTCCATTCGTAAAGCACTTAATTGTGCTCTTACTTTATTGGTTTCACCCGCCATGATTAACATTAGGTCACCTGGTTTAGCTTTCATTTGTTCTGCAAAATGCTTTAAAGATTCTGCATCGAAAAACTTGTTTACTGATGAACTTAGCGTTCCATCAGCATTAAATTTCATCCAAATAAGGCCAGTAGCACCAATCTGTGGGCGTTTTACCCAATCTACTAATTTATCAATCTGCTTTCTTGTATAGTCAGCACATCCTTCAACAGTTATTCCTACTACCAATTCAGCATCATCAAAAACAGGAAAACCATAAGTTCTCCCTTCGGGGGTTAGGGGGCAAAACTCCATTCCAAATCGAATATCTGGCTTATCATTCCCGTATTTCTGCATGGCTTCATCAAAGGTCATTCTAGGGAATTCTGCTACCTCAACACCCTTAATTTTTTTTAACAAATGACATGTCAATCCTTCAAAAGCATGTAGAATATCCTCTTGCTCTACAAATGCCATTTCGCAGTCTATTTGTGTAAATTCAGGTTGACGGTCAGCTCTTAAATCTTCATCTCTAAAACATTTTACGATTTGAAAATACTTGTCCATACCACCAATCATCAATAACTGTTTAAAAGTTTGAGGTGATTGCGGTAAAGCATAAAACTGTCCTTCATTCATACGACTTGGCACGACAAAATCACGAGCGCCTTCTGGTGTAGACTTTATTAAATATGGAGTTTCAACCTCTATAAAACCCTCCTTTGAAAGATAATTCCGAACTTCCTGCGCTACTTTATGACGAAAAATTAAGTTTTCTTTTACAGGGTTACGACGAATATCTAAATAACGATATTTCATACGTAATTCTTCGCCACCATCGGTATCATCTTCAATGGTAAATGGTGGCAGCAATGCTTCATTAAGCACGGTAAGTTCTGATACTAATATTTCAATCTCTCCTGTTGGGATATTTGAGTTTTTTGAAGCACGTTCAATCACCATTCCTTTTACTTGAATAACAAATTCTCTACCTAAGGCCTTGGCTTGATTTATCAGTGCTGTTGAGCTACGTTCTTCATCAAAAATTAATTGTGTAATTCCGTATCTATCACGTAGATCTACCCAGATCATAAATCCTTTATCGCGTACTTTTTGTACCCAGCCAGATAAGGTAACCTCTGTACCAACATGTTCTATTCGTAACGCTCCGTTTGTATGTGTTCTATACATCTTTACTATTTCAAATTTGAAGATGTAAAATTAGTTAAATTTTGTTGTAATAAGATGTATTTTATTTTCCTTTTCAAGAAGTTGGCTATGAGTGAAAAGAATTACAAATTTTTATACTTGAATTGGGAGTTACGCTTATCGTAAGGATATGGTTGCGTTTGAATGAACTATATCCAATGATAAGCGAAGTTCGTTGAAATTAAATTAAGAAACAAACCAAATAAACTTTTACCTTTGCGGCACATGAGTAAACTATATATAGTACCAACGCCGATTGGTAATTTAAAAGACATGACTTTTAGAGCTATTGAAGTATTAAAGGCCGTTGATTTAATATTAGCAGAAGACACACGTACCTCCGGTAAATTATTAAAGCATTTTGAAATTGGAACACAAATGCAGAGTCATCATATGCACAATGAACATAAAATGACTGACCGAATTGTTAATCGATTAAAAAATGGAGAAACTATTGCGTTAATTTCTGATGCCGGAACACCAGCAATTTCAGACCCAGGATTTTTACTGACCAGAGCATGCATTCAAAACGATATTGAAGTAGAATGTTTACCTGGTGCTACCGCTTTTGTGCCTGCCTTGGTAAATAGTGGATTGCCAAATGATAAATTTGTTTTTGAGGGTTTTTTACCTGTAAAAAAGGGTCGACATAGTCGCTTATTGGTATTGACTGAAGAAGAAAGAACGATGATTTTTTATGAATCTCCACATAAAATAATCAAAACATTGACACAGTTTGCAGAGTATTTTGGTGAAGAACGCCAAGTTTCTGTATCAAGAGAATTGACCAAACTGTATGAAGAAACTATTCGCGGTACTATAAAGGAAGTATTGTCTCATTTTGAAAACAAAACCCCTAAAGGAGAGTTTGTTGTTGTTCTAGATGGGAAGAAATGATTAAAAGGAACTTACAAAAGCAATAACCTTTTCGTTGAATAATATTATTGAAATTATGATAAGTATTATTATAATAAGCCCAACAATAGTCATTTTTACAGCTTTATAAAACCACTTTCCAAACTTGCTTACATCTATTTTTAATAAATTTAGTTCCAATACGTTGATAATTTGTTCAATATTAAAACAACGAATTGGAATAGAAAAGGACATTGTATTTTTGTAATAATTTAAAAATTAGAGTATTAATTATTTAATAAATACTTTTAAACGAAAATTCTATTTTACAGATTCTTGTTAAAATTGTAAGAATCAATTAGTTAAATATTGTTTACTAGCTAAAAAAGAAAAAGGACAAAGTCATACAAATTTTTCTTACTAAAAGAAAGCCTCGTATTCCTAATAATCACCAGAAGCATTGTTCATCATATGAAATTATTGTCATTCTGAGTGAAATGAAGAGTCTCAAAAGATGGATTCTTTACTTTGTTTTACTCGTTTAGAATGACAAAATCAAAAATTGTAAACCTGTCCGCCGACAGGCTGATCGAATAAATCGTAACTTTACAAGTGTTTCCCTTTTTCCCAACCATGTTTTCCTAAATACTGTTTACCACTTTCAACGGCTCCGTCTTCAATAGAAGTTCCCATAGAATCGTTCCAACGATTTAAATATCCAAAAAGAGAAATTACACCTAACATTTCTACAATTTCACCTTCATTCCAATATTCATACAACCTTTTTTTAATGGTTTCATCTACTGCATTCGGAATTTGGGAAGCTGCCAATGAAAAATCTAATGCCACACGTTCGGCTTCACTAAAAGCAGCATGTGTTCTATATTCCCAAATATTGTCTAATTGTTCTTGTTCAGCACCATAACGTTCGGCTGCTCTAATAGCATGCGCTTGACAATAACGACAGCCTGTAGCATTACTACTTACCCAGGCGATCATTCTTTTTAGAGCAGAAGTTACACGCCCTTCATTTGCCATTACGGCTTTATTTAAATTGATAAAGGCCTTACTTATGGCAGGCCGATGCTGCATGGTCAATACTGAATTAGGACAAAATCCGAGTGTTTCATTAAAAAAATTGGCTAGCTGTTTGGTTTCTGAACTATGGTCAGGTGAAAGCGGTGTTACTAATGGCATAGAATAATTTTAAATTATAAATGCACAAATTACAAATTATTCTATAAAAACCGTTGACAAAACTTAGCTATGAAATACTTATTATAATTCTTTTTTTGTTCAATCTTTTTTTTAGTATTTGTTTTTTGAAAATAGAGATTTCCTTAAGATTTTTTAGTATTTTTAATACTTAATAAAACTGATTTTATGCAATTAATTTTAAAGCCTTTTGAGCTAAAATTAAAACATACTTTTACAATTTCAAGAGAATCGTATGATACGCAGTCAACATTGATTGTTGAACTAAAGGATGGTGAGTTTTCAGGCTTTGGAGAAGCAACCTCAAATCCATATTACGGAATAACAGTTTCAAAAATGATGGCTGACTTGGAAGCAATCCGATTTATTATTGAATCAACATCCGATGAAACACCTGAAGTGTTTTGGGCCAATATGCATCTACACCTTAAAGAGAATATGTTTGCATTGTGTGCACTAGATTTGGCGTATAATGATTTATATGCGCGTAAGAAAGGCAAAAAAGTATATGAATTATGGAATTATGATATTACTAATAATCCACTAAGTGACTATACCATTGGCATTGCTCCTATAGAAAAAATGATTGCGAAAATGCAAGAATTACCTTGGCCTATTTATAAGATTAAATTGGGGACGAAAGAAGATATAAAGATTATTTCAGAACTTCGTAAACATACCGATGCTATTTTTAGAGTAGATGCAAATTGTGGATGGACCGTTGAAGAAATGATAAATAATGCTATTGAATTAAAAAAGTTAGGTGTTGAGTTTATTGAACAACCTATGAAAGCTGATGATTGGGATGCACATAAAAGAGTATTTCAAAATTCAGTATTGCCAATTATTGCAGATGAAAGTTGTCAGGTAGAAGCAGATGTTGCTAAATGTCACAATCATTTTCATGGGGTAAATGTAAAATTGGTAAAATGTGGAGGCTTGACCTCTGCAAGAAGAATGTTAATTCAAGCTAAAAAATTAGGTATGAAAACCATGGTAGGTTGTATGACGGAATCGTCTGTAGGTATTTCAGCAATCGCACATTTATTACCTTTATTAGATTATGTAGATATGGATGGTGCGATATTGTTGGCTGAGGATATTGCGACTGGTATAAGCCTAAAAAATGGTGTTATAGAATATAGTGAGTTAAATGGAACTGGAGTTGAGTTAAATCCCATTCCGACCCTTCCCAAAGGGAAGGGCTAGATTAAAAACGTATTTATGACAGTTGATGGCTTCCCAGACAGAACAATCATCGTAAAAGGTAAAGAATATTTATATTTTGGAGGTACTTCTTATTTAGGAATGGCAACGCATCCTGAATTTCAGAAATTGATTTTCAAAAGTATCAAAAAATGGGGGACGTTTTACGGAAGTTCACGTAATGCTAATGTGAAATTATCGGTTTATGATCAGGCGGAGCAATTATTTTCAAAACAAATAGGTTCAGAAGCTTCACTAACAGTTTCTTCGGGAACTCTGGCAGGA
>Ga0256847_1000196_pt1 | contig 42278 bp, 30 predicted proteins | sample TeddybearmetaG_FD_189099 | JGI IMG/M metagenome (GOLD analysis project Ga0256847, IMG submission 189099) | Hydrothermal vent microbial communities from East Pacific Rise, Pacific Ocean - Teddybear | ecosystem: Environmental > Aquatic > Marine > Hydrothermal vents | place: Pacific Ocean: East...
AATGCAAGCCTTCGACTACGCTCAGGCTGACAACTCAATAAAATCACCACATCACCATATCAAAAAAATCACCACATCAACAACTCAACAGATTGTTTTAATTTAGAATGAAGAATTTTGAAGTTCGATAAAATAAAACTGACCTGTTAATTGAAATGCATAGTTATGAAGAATGCAAGCCTTCGACTACGCTCAGGCTGACAACTCAATAAAATCACCACATCACCATATCAAAAAAATCACCACATCAATAAATCAACAGATTGTTTTAATTTAGAATGAAGAATTTTGAATTTCGATAAAATAAAACTGACCTGTTAATTGAAATGCATAGTTATGAAGAATGCAAGATTTCTCCACTTCGGTCGAAATTTTCTGTCTCTATGACTCATCTAGCCTTCGACTACGCTTAGGCTGACAACTCAAAAAAATCACCACATCACCATATCAAAAAAATCACCACATCAACAACTCAACAGATTGTTTTAATTTAGAATGAAGAATTTTGAATTTCGATAAAATAAAACTGACCTGTTAATTGAAATGCATAGTTATGAAAAATGCAAGCCTTCGACTACGCTCAGGCTGACAACTCAATAAAATCACCACATCACCATATCAAAAAAATCACCACATCAACAACTCAACAGATTGTTTTAATTTAGAATGAAGAATTTTGAAGTTCGATAAAATAAAACTGACCTGTTAATTGAAATGCATAGTTATGAAGAATGCAAGCCTTCGACTACGCTCAGGCTGACAACTCAATAAAATCACCACATCACCATATCAAAAAAATCACCACATCAACAACTCAACAGATTGTTTTAATTTAGAATGAAGAATTTTGAAGTTCGATAAAATAAAACTGACCTGTTAATTGAAATGCATAGTTATGAAGAATGCAAGCCTTCGACTACGCTCAGGCTGACAACTCAATAAAATCACCACATCACCATATCAAAAAAATCACCACATCAATAAATCAACAGATTGTTTTAATTTAGAATGAAGAATTTTGAATTTCGATAAAATAAAACTGACCTGTTAATTGAAATGCATAGTTATGAAGAATGCAAGATTTCTCCACTTCGGTCGAAATTTTCTGTCTCTATGCTCATCTAGCCTTCGACTACGCTCAGGCTGACAACTCAAATAACTGAATAACTGATAATTCAACAACTCAACAACTGAATAACTCAATAACTCAACAACTCAATAGCTCAACAACTCAACAACTCAATAACTCAACAACTCAACAACTCAACAATTAAACAATCTTTACTCGTTGCTCCTGAATCCCAGCATCCTCCATATACTCATCAAAACCCTTCAAACTATCTACAAATCCTTTCGGTCCTATCTCGATGATTCTATTTGCCACGGATTGAGTAAACGTATGATCATGAGAAGTAAACAGCATATTTCCCTTAAAATTGATCAGAGAATTATTCAGTGCTGTAATCGTTTCAAGATCAAGGTGATTCGTAGGTTCATTGAGCATCAATACATTGCCTTCTGCAAGCATCATTCTACTCAACATGCATCTGACTTTCTCTCCTCCAGATAAGACATTCGATTTCTTGAATACTTCTTCTCCAGAAAACAACATTTTACCAAGAAATCCACGGATGTACATTTCATCTTTCTCTGTTGAGTATTGTCTCAACCAATCCATTAAATTTAAATCGGCTGTGAAAAATTCTTCATTTTCACCTGGCAAATAAGATGTAGTTACAGTCTGTCCGAATGAAAACTCACCTGTATCAGGCGTAAGATTACCTGCAAGAATTTCAAATAGGGCAGTAATAGCCAAACTATTATCACATAAGAATGTCACTTTTTCTCCTCTATTGATATCAAAGTTTAAGTCTTTGAAGTATAATTCGCCGCCAATAGTCTTACTTAAGTTTCTGACAGTAAGGATTTGATCACCAACTTCTCTATTTTGATTGAATATTATACCCGGATATTTTCTGCTAGAAGGTTGGATATCTTCTACATTTATTTTTTCCAGCATCTTCTTTCTAGAAGTCGCTTGCTTGGATTTCGATGCATTGGCGCTAAATCGATCTATAAATGCTTGAAGTTCTTTTCTTTTGTCTTCTGCTTTTTTGTTGGCAGATTGTTTTTGCTTTAATGCCAATTGAGAACTTTCATACCAGAAAGTATAATTACCAGAATACATATTGATCTTGCTGAAGTCGATATCGACAATGTGCGTACAGACAGTATCCAAAAAGTGTCTATCGTGAGAAACGACTATGACAGTATTCTTAAAATCCAATAAAAAGTCTTCTAACCAAGTGATGGTATGAATATCCAAATCATTGGTAGGCTCATCGAGAATCAATATATCAGGTGAACCAAATAATGCTTGCGCCAATAAGATTCTTACCTTCTGATTACCATCGAGATCTTTCAATAATTTATAATGGTCATCTTCATGAATCCGCATACCGCTTAATAAGGCAGCAGCATCAGGCTCGGCATTCCATCCATCCATCTCTGCAAATTCAGCTTCTAATTCACTAGCACGGATTCCGTCTGCGTCCGAAAAGTCCGGCCTCGCATAAACTTCATCTTTCTCCACCATAAGATCCCAAAGCTTCTTATGGCCCATCAAAACGGTGTTAAGAACAGTTACTTCATCATACTCATAATGATTCTGTTTAAGCACTGCCATCCTCTTTCCATGCTCCAATGTGACATTACCTAAATTAGGATCTATTTCACCAGATAGAATCTTTAAGAAGGTCGATTTACCAGCTCCGTTGGCTCCAATTACCCCAAAACAATTGTCTCCTGAGAATGAAATATTTACATCTTCGAAGAGGACTCTTTTACCATACTGAAGGGTAACATTATTTGCTGAAATCATTGCGGATTTTTTTTTGAAGCCGCAAAGGTATGTTTTTAAATGAAAAGATTAGAAAGATTGGAAAGATTGGAGAAAATTTGAAAGATTGGAGAGATTGAGAAATTTGTTTTCAAGGTTTATGGTTTAGGGTTCTGCATGGTTAGATGTTGACGGGTTACACGGAGATTCACGGAGTTGATGTAGAGATTCGCGGAGTTTTCAATTCTCTCTAAAACTCAATAACTCATCAACTAAAATAACTCATCAACTCAATAACTCAACAACTCAATAACTCAATAACTCAACAACTCAATAACTCAACAACTCAATAACTCAATAACTCAACAACTCAACAACTCAATAACTCAATAACTCAATAACTCATCAACTCAATAACTCAATAACTCAATAACTCAATAACTCATCAACTCAATAACTCAATAACTCATCAACTCAATAACTCAACAACTCATCAACTAAATAACTCATCAACAAAATAGCTCTTAAAAAAGAAATGAATATTTATCAACGTCCATAATTATAATATCAGCACCATGCTCTTTAGCTCGACCTTTTTCTTTCATTCCCAATTTTTCTAGAACTCGGATAGAAGCTTCGTTTCTTACATCAGCTCTACCAACCACGCTTTCCAGACCTAATAATTGAAACCCATAATCCAGACTTAATTTAGACGCCTCTGTTGCATAACCTTTGCCCCATTGATCTTGAAATATTCGAAATCCTAAATCTACAAAGTCTTCTTCAGGATGGAATTTTAGTCCACACCAGCCTAAGATTTGTTCATTCTCCTTCAAGACTACAGCCCATCTGCCCATTTTGTATTTTTGGAAATGATCGTACTTTGATAGGAAATCCCTCGTTGCTTCTACACCCTCAAAGGCATCGTCCCCAGTATATTTAATGACTTCTGGATCACTATTTAGATTATAAAAATCTTCAGCATCAACTTCAGAAGTTTCTCTTAGGTATATTCTGTCTGATTCTGCAATGATTTTCATGAGCCAAACTAATTGACTGTTCTTAGTATGTTGTTTATTTCTTTGCGAATTGCTCTTTTTCGCTTTTGTTCGCCAGCTTCCATGTCAGACAACTCCTCTTCTAATTCAGTAAGTAATTCTTTGGCTTCTAGACTTCTCTTTTGTTCAATGAGAAATTTAGCGTATTCAGATCTATGCACATAATTGCTAAATCTGATGTCCATTGCTTTGAACACTTCTTCTGCTTTCTCATGATTTCCCAGAAAGTGCAATGACCATGCATAAACTACTCGGGATTCAGAATTTTTGAAAGTTGGATTTTCGTTCAGAGAATCTCCCAATTCTTGAACAGCTTCATAATCTTCAATGAAATATTTAGCCACCATCAGCTTCTCCTTTGTCTTTAGGTCATCAGCATTAAATCCTTCTAAACAAGACTCATAGAGTGCAATAGCTTGTAAATACTTTTGGTTCGATGCGTATGTGTCTGCAAGTTTTATTTTATTGGTAATAGTGTCTGTATAATTGGATTCTTTTAGAAGTTTTTCAACTTCGTAATTTTCGTTTACTACACCTTTAATGGTCTCACTTACAGTTTCAATATTAGCACTAGATTCAAAGTTGGTAAAGAGATAGATTAATGAACCAATAAGTGGCAAAAACAAAACAATGAGATACCAATGATATGCTTTTTGATTTTTGTACGCATGATAAATACAATAACCTTGAAGGATAAGGACTAATGGATATAATCTACTCATTGTGTTATTGTTAGTTTGATATTTAGATAAAATACCTTAATGCTAAACATTTGCAAACTTAGCAAATATTTAATGTAATGAGTCTACCCATTTGGTAAATTCGATTCTATTCATAGTATTTAAGCACATTTCTTTTGTGAGTCCTCCTTTTCGTGCAGCACTTACTCCCGCTTCAATATATCTTATTTGATCTTTACTGTGGGCATCAGGATTGATTGAAATTTTTACATTTTTTTCCAATGCATATGGAATCCATGACCAATCCAAGTCTAGCCGAGCAGGATTGGCATTGAGCTCAATCACCATATTGTTGGCTGCACAGGCATCAATGATCAGCGCATGATCGATAGGGTATCCCTCTCTAGCCAATAACAGACGAGATGTCGGATGTCCCAGAATATGAGTGTTTGGATTTTCTATAGCCTTTACCAATCTTGCATTGGCCTTCTGCATATCCATTTTCAAATTTGAATGAATCGAAGCAACAACAATTTCAAATTCTTTTAAAAAATCATCCCCATAATCCATTGATCCGTCATTGAGGATATCACATTCAATACCCTTGAAAACCCTAAAGTCTTCATAGCCTTTATTCAATGCATCTATTTCCTCGATTTGCTGCATGACTTGATCCTCAGTTAGACCATTCGCATAGAAAGCAGCCTTACTATGATCAGAAATTACAAAGTATTCATATCCCAACCTCATACATTCTTTTGCCATTTCGTCAACTGAATGTAATCCATCGCTAAACGTCGAGTGATTATGCACAACTCCTTTTATATCAGATAGTTCGATAAGTTGAGGTAGATCGTTACTTTTAGCTTGATCGTATGCTATTGATGACTCTCTGTATTCAGGATGAACAAAGGATAAGCCTAATGCAGTAAAGATTTCTTCTTCGCTTGGAGCTTCTGGAATAGAAGATATTTGTTCTAAGAATTGCTCCCCGGAATTCATTTTGAAAGCTTCAGTGCCAAACTTGTCTGATGTCGTATTATGAAAGAATACGGGGTAGGATTGATATTGTAAGATTGTACCGTCTTCATCCATTTCCAATCCATCAACTGCGTCAATTATTTTTTGATCATCTACTATTGTCAAGATTTCAATTCCCTTCACTTCAGGCATCATCCTTTTGATTAATCCGACAAGTGCAATCTGATCATTTGGGAAAGCGGCTTTGATTTTGGTTTCCAGGTCTAAGGCGAATCCTGCAACGCTATCGTAGAGATATTTACCCTGACTGTCGATAAAATATTCTAATTGTTTTTTTAGTGTGGCTTGTGTTTTAAGCCCAAACCCTTTAAGGGCAACTAATCTATTTTCATTACATGCATAGAGCAACTCACCAATAGTCTCAATCTCCAATTCTTTCCATATGATGTTTATCTTCTTGGGGCCAAAACCTTTTATCCCTAGCATTTCGACTACTCCCGATGGAGTCACTTCCTCATATTTTTTGTAGGCACTTAATTCTCCTTTGTTAATTAGTTCTTGAATCTTAGCGGCAATAGCATTTCCAACTCCTCTAAATTCAGCTATTTCTGCTTCAGAAGTTTCGGTAAACGGTTTTTCTATCTTTCTAAGCGACAAATAAGCATTGGCATAAGACCTGATTTTGAACGTATTCTCTTTATGCAATTCCATTATTTTAGCCAATTTGTTAAAATATCTAGCTATTTCCTTATTTGTCATATTTCACTTTTTTAATACCAATGATACGATTTAAGTCTGATCATCTAATATGATGTAATATTACACATTTGATTTTTTGTCATATAATCTTTGGTAATATTATTTGCAATTGTAAATTTGTCTCTTCGTTGATCAATTTTGTTCATCAAAAATTAATACCAAATAATATGAAATTCCAAAAGAGTCTTTTTTTAGCCTTTGTAGTGGCAATGATGTTATCTGCTTGCGGTAGTGGAGGATCAGCAGTTCCAGTATCTGCAAATCTTGAAGGATATACAGTCACACAATTAAATGGTACAAATGCTTCAGTTGCTGAAAAATATGACATAAACGGGAAGAAAGTTGAAAGTGGCTACGTAATTAATGGCAATAAAAGCGGTCAATGGACAAGATATGATGCTGATGGTAAAATAAGATTTATCGTAAATTATATTGATGGCCTTAAGAATGGAGACGAACTTTCATTCAATACAAGAGGACAAATTGAAACTAGGACTTCCTATAAAAATGATATTTTGAACGGCATAGCAGGTACCTACAAAAACGGAAGGCCTACACAAGAAGTATCATATTTAGAAGGCCAGTTTGATGGAGCGACCAGAAAGTATTTTGGTAATGGAAAACTTCAGCAAGAGATCAATTTTAAGAATGGTAAACAACATGGTGCCTACAAATACTTTGATGAAGAAGGGAATGTTACTTTGGAGTATGAGTATAAGAATGGAGAGAAAGTAAGTGGAGGTATTGTAGAAAGATAAGTCGATTCAAACTATTATGAAATATGGAATCACCTTGATTAATTTCGGGGTGATTTTTTATTTAACCTATAAGGGCGAGAAGAATGCACAAAGAGCACTAAGTAAAATCAACATCTAGACTTTGTGAATCCTTTGTGCAATCTTGGTCTACTTCGTGGTTAAAAAAAACATGTCCCTCTCCACCAAAGTATTACTTATCTCACCTTCACAAACCGCTTAGCCAGTGTCCCATACTTCGTCCTAATATCCAAAATATAAATTCCAGGCTGGAAATCTATAATATTTATCAAAGTAGATGATGAAGGGATCAATCTATTATTCCAAACCAAAGAACCTGTTTGGTCATAGATTTTGATCTCTTCCATAATGATTTCAGATTCTAACATTATACTTTGAGAAGCTGGGTTAGGGTAGAGCTTTACTTTTGCAACATCTATTTCTTCTGTACTGACCAGGCAATCCGGTTCTGGTAGAACTTGAAGTATCAAATTAAGTGTAGTATCACATCCTTGTGGATGAGGTAATGTAACATTCAGGTATTCACCGCTTTCAAAAAATCCAAATAATGTATCTCCTTCACAAATGATCTTCTCAATGTTTAAGGTGTCAATTGGGTCAATTTTTAAGACGAGGATCCGGTAGAGGCTGTCGCACCCTTGCTGATTATAAAGTGTATCTTGATATGCTCCAGGTTCTGTGTAACCCTCGAAAGATTCACCTTCACATATCGTTACATTCTGTACATCTAGGAATGACTGCTGAAATGTGATGCGAATGTCTCTAATAGAATCACATCCCGTAGATATAGCTACTAACGTATCGATAAATTGTCCAGGCTGATTGTAGCCTTCATAACTTTCTCCAATGCATAGTGTAGTGTCTATTCTGGTGTATTTAGAAGGGATAATCGATAAGTCAATAGTTCTTACAGAATCACAACCCAATTCAGTGAGAAGTGTGTCAATAAAAATTCCATTTTCAGAATATCCTTCATAATCATCGCCTTCGCAAATCTCTTCTGCCAAATCAATAAATAATGGTGGCTTTACTGTTAAATCTATGGTACGCAATGAATCACATCCATAAAAAGTAACCAAAGTATCTAAATAGACACCGCTAGAATCATAACCTTCAAATGTTTCGTCATTACAAATCGTCAATGATAATTTTGAAGCTAAAGGTTCATTCAGAATGATGATGGTGCGAATGGAATCGCAACCCGTAAATGGAGAAGCAATCGTATCAATATAAAATCCTGGAAGATTGTATCCTGCAAATTCCAAATCATTACAAATGTTGACTTTTATTTGACTTCTTTGGTATGGAATGATATCAAGATTGATAGTACGTATGGAGTCACATCCAATAGATGATAACAAAGTGTCTACATAAGTTCCAAATTCACTATAACCTCCGAATTTTGTGCCCTCACATATAAGTGTATCTATACTTTCAAATACAGGAACAATAACAGATAATGTTAGTGTGCGAATGGAATCACAACCTGTAATGTTTGAGATTAATGTATCTATATATTCTCCTTGTTCTGAGTATTCTTCAAAAGATTCACCTAGGCATATTTGTCGGAAGATAGATGAGGTCAATGGATCAATAATAGTCAAATCTAGTACCCGAATAGAATCACACCCGAAGATGGTCTCCAAAGTATCACTGTAGATTCCCGTTTCAGTATATCCCTCTACATTTTCGCCTGCACAGATTGTATCTGAAATTGTCACAAAAGCGGAGGGATTTACATCCAATATCAAATTGACAATAGAATCACAGCTATTACGAGCTGATAAAGTATCCGTAAATACTCCTGAAACTCCATGACCGTTAATGGAGTCGCCTTCACAAATAACAAAAGAGGTGTCTACCTCAAAAGTTGGCAATACAGTCAAATCCAAAATGTATATAGAATCACATGCCCCTTCTGTAGGCAAAAAATCAATATAGATTCCTGTAAAAATATAAGGATATATGGTGTCGCCCTGGCAAATCGTATCGATAACCATTAAAGTATCGACAGGAATAACATCCAAATTTAATCTTCTAATGGAATCGCATCCAGTAGTAATTGCAGCTAATGTATCAAAATAGATTCCTGTACTATCGTATCCTGCAAAAGTAGTGCCTCCACAAATTGAAGTGTCAACTACTTCAAATAGTGTTTCGATGACGCCAAGATTAATTGTGATGAAAGAGTCACATCCATTTCCAGCAGGTAATGTATCAAAATAAATTCCTTCAAATTGATAAATCCCGGCAAAGGTGTCACCTTCACATATAGTAGCATTGACAATCGTAAAAATATTTGGGAGTAAGGTTAGGTCTAATATTCTTATCGAGTCGCATCCAAATTCACTTTCTAGCGTGTCCATATAAATCCCGGGTTGATCATAGCCAAATAGATTTTGACCAAAGCAAATAGTATCTATAAGTAGCGTATCCGTAGGTTCTAAAACGATTAAGTCTAATATCCTAATCGAATCACAACCTAACTCAGTCATTAATGTATCCGTATAATTTCCAGTTTCTGTATAATCAAGAAATGTATCTCCCTCACAAATAATCTCCGATATCATACCTGTATCTATAGAAAGAATATTCAAATCTATAAAAAGAATCGAATCACAGCCCTCCATAGTCATCAGACTGTCTATCCATGCTCCTGTCTCGAAGAATCCTGAAAATGTATCACCAAGGCAAATATTAACAAATGTGTCAATGAGATAAGAAGGATTTATCGTCAAATCTATAACCCTAATTGAGTCGCAGCCTCCAATGGATACCAAAGTGTCAACGTAAATGCCCGTAATGAAATAATTTTCAAAACTAGACCCTTCACATAAGACAACAGTAGTATCTACATAAAAACTATCTACCAAAATCAAATCTAAAATACGGATGGAGTCACAACCTGCAGTGGTCATCAATGTGTCAATATATATGTCCGTAGAATCATAATTTTCAAAAGTAGATCCACTGCAAATAATTATAGTGGTGTCCGTAATTATCGAATCTTGAACAATTAGATCTAAGAATCTCAATGAATCACATCCTGTAAAAGTGGTAAAAGTGTCAATGTATATTCCTGTATCGAAATAACCAAGGAGTGTATCTCCTCCACATATTGTATCAATTAAAAATAGCGTGTCAACCTGAATGACAAATAGGCTAAGATTGACGATGCTGTCGTTAGGATCGTTTACTGTGAACGTATCTATGTACATTCCAGTTTCTGTATGGCCATTAATGGTGTCGCCGTTACAGACGGTTAGAGAAATATCAGTCATGGTGGTATCCATTACCTTCTCTTCAAAAGAGATACTTGTTGCTGAATAGTCTCTTGAAAAAGAATTGAAGAGGAACATACTGAGGCATATTCCCAATGCTAGACTGGTCAAATAAATTTTCAGGTTGGACATTTTCTGAATCTTTGAGGAAGTAGCTAACTACATCCACTAATTATAATTATTGCAATAATAAGCTGTAATATAATTATTTTAATAAAAATGAAGTGTTGGGGACTGACTGATCAATGGAGATGTGATAGTGATAACTATCAAAGGAAGGATCGCGATAGCGGTAGGTGGATTAGAAATATAGTACAGCTTTCCATCCAATGCTTACGCTTTCTTTCCCTTATCAGCTTTAGCTGCTATACCTTTGATGATCGATATCTCACCTCTATCCACTATAGATTTAACCTCATTCATTTATTGAAAAAGTTAAATCTAAAAATTGAAATGCACTTGTCATACTGAACGAAGTGGAGAAATCCAGCTAATTTTTTAAGCGTATTTACTTCACTGAAAATAAAATTTTGAAATGTACTTTAATACAATGGTCAAGCCTATAGATTTTTAGCTTCATATTTGTACTTTTGCAATCCTTTAGTAAAAAGAGCTATTATTAATCAGCTTTCTTAGTTAAAACAACATAAGACAAACAAGATATGAGTGATAACAAATCAAAAATAATTTATACCAAAACGGATGAGGCCCCTATGTTGGCTACTTTTTCATTATTGCCTATCGTAGATGCATTTACGAATGCAGCAGATATTGAATTAGAGACTAGAGATATTTCTTTAGCGGGTAGAATTATTTCTGCTTTTCCTGACTTCTTGAATGAAGATCAGAGAATTAATGATGATTTGGCATATCTAGGAGAATTGGTTAAACAACCAGAAGCAAATGTTATCAAATTGCCAAACATTAGTGCTTCAGTTCCTCAATTAAAAGCTGCAATCACAGAATTGCAATCCAAAGGTTATGCATTGCCTGATTATCCAGATGATCCAGAAACAGATGATGAAAAGAAAATAGAAGCTAGATATAATAAGCTTAAAGGTAGTGCGGTGAATCCGGTATTAAGAGAAGGGAATTCAGATCGTAGAGCTCCGATTCCTGTGAAACAATACGCTAGAAATAATCCACATTCTATGGGTGCTTGGTCTTCAGATTCCAAGTCACATGTTTCAACTATGGACCATGGTGATTTCAAATCAAATGAAAAATCAGTAACTGTAGGAGAAGCATGCACGGTTAATATTGTTCATGAGTCAAAGGATGGAACTAAGACTACATTGAAAGAAAATTTGCCATTACTTGCGGGTGAAGTTATTGATGGGACATTCATGAGTAAAAAAGCTTTGATGTCTTTTCTAGAAACGCAAGTCAATGATGCCAAAGATAAAGGTGTTTTGTTTTCGTTGCATATGAAAGCTACCATGATGAAGGTTTCAGACCCAATCATTTTTGGACATGCTGTACGCGTTTTTTTTGCTGATGTTTTTGCAAAACACAATGATACTTTTGAAGAAATAGGAGTGGATGTAAATAACGGTTTTGGAGATCTTATTTCTAAATTAGGAGAATTGTCAGCAGATAAGAGAGCAGAAATTGAGGCTGATATTGCAGCTGCATATGAAAATGGACCAGCACTAGCAATGGTGAATTCAGATAAAGGAATTACAAATTTGCATGTGCCTAGTGATGTAATTATAGATGCATCGATGCCGGCTATGATTAGAACCAGCGGATGTATGTGGAATGCTGACGGTGAACCTCAAGATACGAATGCAGTAATTCCTGACAGTAGTTATGCAAGTATTTATCAGGCAACTATTGATTTCTGTATTAAGAATGGAGCTTTCGACCCACGAACGATGGGGACAGTTCCAAATGTAGGGTTGATGGCACAGAAAGCTGAAGAATATGGTTCTCATGACAAGACATTTGAAATCAGCTCAGATGGGACAGTCAGTATTATTGACAATAATGGAAATGTGTTGATTAGTCATGAAGTCGAAGAAGGTGATATATGGAGAGCTTGTCAAACTAAAGATGCTCCAGTTCAGAATTGGGTTAAATTGGCAGTTTCAAGAGCTAGAGCGAGTCAAACTCCAGCAATCTTTTGGTTGGATGAAAACAGGGCACACGATAGAGAACTTATCAAAAAGGTGAAAGCTTACTTGCCACAACATGATACTTCTGGATTGGATATCACTATTATGTCACCTTTTGATGCTACAAATAGATCACTTGAAAGAATGAAAAACAGTGAAGATACTATCTCAGTGACAGGTAATGTATTGAGAGATTATAATACGGACTTGTTTCCTATTCTTGAAGTAGGTACTTCGGCAAAAATGCTTTCAATCGTACCATTGATGAACGGAGGTGGCTTGTTTGAAACAGGTGCTGGAGGGTCTGCACCTAAGCATGTTCAACAGATGGTCAAGGAGAATCATTTGAGATGGGATTCATTAGGAGAGTTCTTGGCGTTGGCAGTTTCTCTTGATCATTATGGAGAAGTAAATGATAACGCTAAGGCAAGAATCCTAGGAGAGGCTTTGGATACTGCTACAGAAAGAGTATTGGCAAATAGAAAATCTCCTTCTCGGAAAGTAAATGAATTAGACAATAGAGGGAGTCATTTTTATCTGGCTATGTATTGGGCTCAAGAATTGGCTACTCAAACAAAAGATGAACAGCTAAAATCTCAGTTCTCACAAATTGCTAGTGATTTGGCTGCAAATGAAGATAAGATTATACAAGAATTAGTTGAGGTGCAAGGAGTAGGTGTTGATATGGAAGGATACTTTTTACCAAATGAAGCTAAGATGGCTGAGGTAATGAGACCGAGTGGTACTTTGAATTCTATTTTAGCAAAATTATAATATCTGAGGAACAACAAGATAGATATATTGAAGATTTCGAGCGCACTTAAAAAATAGGGTTCATTTTTCTTAAAGAGTCGATTTGAACTACATTTTTAATTCGGCTATATATTTTTGCTTAAGAGTTTTATATTTACAGTCTGCAAAAATGAAAACATGGACTCCATTAACTTCGCTAAGTATTTTCAACTTGTTACCGATTGGGCAGTAGTATTTGTTCCCAAGGTTTTTCTATCAGCACTTATTATATATTTCGGTCTTAAGATTGTAAGAAAATTGAGTAAGGTCTTTTCTTTAATTTTGAAGAAAGCAAATATTGAAATTGAAATTGAAGAGTTCTTACTTTCTTTAATTGATATTTTCTTAAAGATAGTTGTGTTTGTTATTGCCGCGGGTATTATTGGCATTAAGCTTTCGGCATTATTTGGTGTGCTTGCTGCGGCAGGATTTGCAATTGGCCTAGCCTTACAGGGTTTCATGGGTAATTTTGCTTCTGGTCTTACTATTATATTTTTTAAACCTTATAAAGTAGGGGACTGGGTACAGATTTCTGGGACATTTGGCAGAGTGAAAAATATTGAAATATTCAGTACTAATCTCGTTACGCCTGGAGATAAAACATTGATTATCCCCAATGGTCAAGTGACAGACGACATCATCACAAATTTTTCGACTAGAGGCAAGATTAGAATTGAATTGCAAGTTACAATGCCCTATGAAGAAAGTTTTCCAAGGGTTCAAGGCATTATACTCGAAGCATTGAAGAAAGCAGAAGTTGTATTGCAAGAGCCTGCACCGATGGTTGGTATTGAATCCTATGATAGTCATAATATTATTGTGGCTGTTCGTCCATATATACTACCAGATAATTATTGGGAAGCAACTTTCGAAGTCTATTCATTGATAAAGCAAGCATTCAAAGAAAATGACATTAAGGTTGCTTATTCGGAAGGTGTTGAGTTAGGGCCGATTGGGGATTAGGTCATTTATATAATTAGATGGGTTTCTTATCGTTTCATGATAAATAGTAATTCAAACAACTTTGTTAGAATGTGATTCCATGTTGTATTATAGTGCATTATTTTGCTTTTTATAAGGAGTTTTGAATAATTTAGTCAATAATTTGGAATTATAACATCATAAATGTTGTTATTCTAGTATATTAAGTATATATTTATTGATGAAGTATCAAGTATTGTAAATAAACAACATTTTAGGTTTGATTCCAGAGTTCACAGAATTAGGTTTGCTTCCAAAGGGAATTCATGAGGCTTCGTTTGAGGAGTTTGAGTCAAGATTTAGTTTTAGTGTACGTAGAAAGCAACTTATTGTTGGATTAAAATTAGCAATGGTTCACTTGAAAGAAATGGGATGTGAAGCAATTTTTATAGATGGAAGTTTTGTTACAAGCAAATACAGACCAGGAGACTTTGATGCAGCATGGTCTGTTGATGGCCTTGATTTTGAAGAGGCTATACAGATACATCCAGTTTTTGGAGATTTTAGCAACGAAAGAAAGAATCAGAAGGCAATTTATGGAGGAGAATTTTTTCCAGCTCAATTTACAGAGTCGAGTAGTGGAGAACCTTTTTTAACCTTTTTTCAAGAAACGAAAGATAATCTACCTAAGGGCATAGTTAAATTAAGAATATAAATTATGATAAAGAATAGTAAACAATTGAAAAACACAGAAAAGAAAATAAATAAACTTTTGGAGTTTATAAATAAATCTGGAAGCATTGCATCTGAAAAAGATGATACTTTTAATAGAGTGGAAATAGAAGCTACTAAAAGCATGGTAGACAGTTTGCAAAGGGAAATTTATGAATTCAAATGTGTCAAAAATGATTCAACAATATCTTTTGAAAATATTGAAGTTGCTGATTTATCGAAACTTGTGATTTATGCTCGTATAGCAGAAGGAATATCTCAAGAAGAACTAGCCAATAGAATTGGAGTTAAACAACAACAGATTAATAGATATGAAAGTAATGATTATGAAACAGCTAGTTTATCTAGAATTTTGGATGTAATAGATGCTTTGAAAATTGATCTAAACCTTTCGGCTAAAATCACAAAACCTGCGGTTAAAAATGTTAAAAAGGTTGAATCAATTGGTAATGTTTCAAATGAAAGAATTACTGAATTTCAAAAAAAGATAGTACTTGAAAGGCGTTTATTAAGAGCATAAATATTGATTAATACTAAATTTTATTAATGAAAACAATTACTTTTTATTCTTATAAAGGAGGAGTAGGTAGAACATTAGCATTGTCTAATATGGCTTCGCGTTTAGCGGAAATGGGTAAAAAGGTGTGTATGTTAGACTTTGATCTTGAAGCTCCTGGGCTTCACTATAAGTTTAATAATTATATTAAAACTCAAGAAATTTCAAATGGGTTAGTTGACTATATAAATGATTATTTGTCCCAAGGTCATCCACCTAAGACACTAAAAAAATATGTTTCAAAGATTAAGTTTGCAAAACGAAATAAATCCGATGTGAACTTAATATCGGCAGGTGGATTTTCAGATGACAATTATTGGAAAGAGCTTTCAAAAATTAATTGGTATGATTTATTGTATGAACCTGAAAGTATTGGAATCCAATTATTTTTGGGACTTAAGAAACGTATTCAGCAAGAATTAAAGCCAGATTATCTTCTGATCGATTCGAGAACTGGTATTACAGATATATCTGGAATCACTCTTTCACTCTTAGCAGATGAAGTAGTACTCTTGTCATCAAATAATATTGAAAGCGTAAATGGTTCGAAACAAGTCTTAAAAGCCATTCTGAATAAAAATAATATCATTTCGGGTATTTTACCTAAAATCCATTTTGTTCTTAGTCGAATCCCTCAGCAGAACAGAAGTAGAGATGAAGAAATTTTGGTTGATTCCAAAAGAGAAGATTTGAATACATATTTTATTGAAAATGAAATTGATTATCAAATAGAGAAAATTCTATTGATACATTCAGATAGGGATTTAGAATTAAGAGAGTCTTTTAAAATAGATAGAACTTTAGTGAATGGACCAAATAAAAAAGTTCATCCAATTTACAACGACTATATTAAATTGTTTGAGTCCATTACAGAAGGGGACTTTAAGGATGAGGAATTATTCAAGTTCCATAAGAAAAAAGATGCTGAATCCTTAATTGAAGAATCTTGGCATGAAAAAAATCATCTTAAAAAAATTGACCTTTTAAAAAAAGCTGTATTGTTAGATTCTGGTTCTGCAGATGCTTATTACATGTTAGGGCAAAATTTTGCAGCAGGAGGTAAGCATGATGAAGCAATTGTTTCTTTTAAAAAAGCATTAAAATTAAACCCAGAAAACCATGACATAATAAATTCTTTAGCACATTCTTATTTTGACAGTTTTTTAATAATTAAAGCAGGTGAAATAATCAATTACGGGTTAAAAATCTTTCCTGATAATAAGCTTCTTCTATTAAATAGAGCAGTAATATTAAACCATTTAAATAGGTATGCTGATGCGGTTGAAGCCTATGAGAAACTTTTAATAAATTTTCCAAATAATTCAAAAGTTCGCAACAATCTTGGCTATTCTCTATGGAAATTAGGTAGGGTTGAAGAAGCTTTGCAGCATTTATACAAAGCATTAGAAATTAATTCTGCAAATGGTTATACTTTTACTACACTTGCTGAAATATCAATTGATCAAGGTAATCTTCAAGAATTTTATAAAAACTTTGAATTAGCCATTCAATTTAAAGGGAATATCGAAAAGGCTATTATTCAAGAATATAAACTTTATAGTAAAGTATTTAATGAGCAAAGATTTCAAAAATTAATCAAAAGAGAAAATATTGATTTGGATGAATTAAAGATTAGATATGAAAAAAGACTTGAATCAATTGAAGAGGTGAAAAATATAATTTTGTGATAGACATGATTTTAAATTAAGTTGTTTTTATATAAAGTGTTCATTATACATTAATAACACCTCTTCAATCCCACACAAAACCTCCTCACACTCTATGATAATAGAATCAAATCTATTTTCATAAGCAAGCAATAGAACGGTATACTTATTTGTCTCTCGAAGACCATCATATTTAATAATGAAAACATCTTTTTGATCTTCCCACAATTTGAAGAATTCTTCAATAGTATAAGTCCCAATATTCTCAATTATATTATCAATGTCCATTACTTTATCAGTTTGTTTGCTATATCTGAGACTTCAATGACTTGATCAGTCGCTACTTTTTTAGCGAGCTTGAAAATCTTCTTGTCAGTTTTATTAATTGGGATTCCAGCTTTTTTCATGAAGGATTTTATTGTATTCATAGCCGTCCTCTTATTCCCATCGTAGAACATATGGTTTTTGATTATCGTTTTGAAAATTGATGCTCCTTGTTCAAGTACATCATCATAGTACAAGGCAGTATTGATGGCAGAAGATGGTCGACCACTGAGGATCCGTCCTCCTCCTTCAGTTTCTTTATTGTAAGCTAGGATTTCTGCTGCAAACGCGTTTATGCTGTCCATATCATCTAAAAATGGCTTCCAATACTTTCTTCCAAGAACATAAGTGTACCACCAGAGATATCCTTTTTTAGCATTTGAAATTTCTAATGCGATGTCATTGGGACTCTTTTTGAAATCAAGCATATAGCTAGAAACTGAGTCTTGGATAGAAGATTTTGCTCTAAATTGTATTGGTGCTTGTGAAATCCCATGCCAAGCTCTTATTTTGTTTGCTGAAATTGTTTCAAGATCGTTGCCTAAATAATGAGGAGAAAATCTAGACTCCATCATGTCAAGAAACAAGCTTTTGATATCCGAGGAGGGAAGTGCTAATATTTCTGTTCTTATATCATCTTTAAGCAGATTTATAGCAAATGGTAAGTCACTGATCCTACCTACAAAAACATCAAGGTTTGTTGACGATTTATAGTCTCTTTTAATTGCATTAGTGAAAGCAGCCTGCAGTTGCTTCTTAAGCTCTGATTTATTTGCCGCTTGTTGATTTGTATCTTGAAAATCACAATCCGTAATAGCAGTTCCTACACAGGTGCATTCATTATTAAACTCATCGTTTTCTGTACACGGGTTTCCGTCATCACATACAATGCCTTCTGCAACGAGGGCGTTCGAAGGCGCACAATCTACTGAGTTGCAAAAGCCGTCGTTGTCCCAGTCACTGGATTCAGTATAAAAATTCAGAATTTTGAAATAATAAGTACCGTCAACTTCTCCCTTTATGGTTAAAGTATATTGACCTGTTTGTGTAAGTGTAACTTCCTTTCCAAATGCTTGAAACTCAAAACCAACTCCTTCCCATTCATAATCCTCAAATTCTTCATTGCAAATTACTTGAGCTGCTTCACCTGGGCAGACATATGGAATTTCAGGAGATATCGAAATAGCAAATTCAGGATATGATAGGAATTCTGTGTTTTGTGAAAATCCAATGATTTGAGAGAGAAGAAGGATTGCAAAAAGAAATAATCTTATAATTTTCATAGCTGATTAATTGGGGTTAAATCAAATTTATATTGAGAATTAATTGTGAAATAATTATCGGAAAAGATAAATCATTTCTAGGATAAGACATGGAGATTGATAGAAAAAATGTCTAGAAAAAAAGAAAGCAGATTCCCTTCTCGGAATCTGCTTTGTTGAGGTTTTGCTTTACCTCTTTTCTTTATAGTTTGATTTTTTTACAGTGAAATAATTAAATTCCAATATCCATAAAAAGAAAAAAGCTCAATTACGGTGTGGCGAATTGAACTTCATGTAAAATCTTTTTAGCTGCTGTCAGAATAGTATCATCCTTAATGTTTACTATTCCTCCATTAGGTCCTGACTGGATGTGTTTTCCGACAAAGTCCCCTTCATTGAACTTATTAGCACCGAAATAATTTCGAACAGTTTGCTCTTCTATATTTAAACTGTTAGCGATTTTTTTAACACTACCTGTAGGAAGTTGGTGCTTAATGCGTCTTAATTCTGCAAAAGTTATATTCATATTGAGAAATTTTGGTGAAAGATTGTAGCAAATTAAAAATTCATTATATGTAAATATACAGAAATATATATCTCAATAACTAAAAAAATGGTAATAAAATTTCACAAAATTTAAATAATCGAAAATTTTAATTCTGGTCGGAATTGATTTTATTGAGAATATACTTTAGAATCCTATGATTCTCTAATACTGTTTATGAATGGGATGATTAGGTTTCTGTCTTTGACTCCAGGCGCTGATTCAAATTTGCTATTTATGTCTATTCCTATAAACTGAGGGTGGTCTATCTGAGATAATTCTATATGATCATCTGGTCCTATACCTCCACTTAATAAAAACGGGGTTGTACCCGTATATTGCATTAATATCTTCCAATCAAACTTTTTTCCACTTCCTCCATAGTGAATGGTTTGTGTATCAAATAAGAATAAAGAAGCCATTGCATAGTTACCAATAGATTTGAAATCAAACTTTTCATCTATTCTAAATACCTTTATTATAGGTAGCGAATTGGAAATATATTCGCAAAATTCTTGGTCTTCATCACCATGAAGTTGCACATAATCAAGTTTGTACTTCTTGGCAATATCTAGTATTTGTTCAGCTTGTTCATTTACAAACACTCCAACTCTCTTTACTTCCGGTTTGAATTTATCAAATATAGAAGGATCAATCTTTTCAGTGATATATCTGACACTTGGCTTGTAGAAGTTTAAGCCTACCATTTCTATATCTGAATCACTTAAGAATTTGATATTTTCCTCAGTTTTTATCCCACATACTTTTATCAGCATTGCAATGTAATTAAGCCTGAGCAATTTCCTGAATGAAAGACTTGCATGCTTCTCCAGGATGAGCATTGACCATGAATCGTTCTCCAATCAAGAATCCATCATATCCACATGCTCTTAGTTCTTTCACAACATGAGCATCATGGATTCCACTTTCAGAAACTTTAGTGACGTTTTGAGGCAATTTGTCTATCAATTGTTTAGAAAAATTTACATCAGTTTTAAATGTGTCTAGATCTCTATTATTGACACCAATCAGTTTGATATTATTGTCATATTTCTCAAGCTGTGATTCACGATGGATTTCTAAGAGTACTTCCATTCCCAAAGAGTGCGCCAGAGAAGACAATTGTTTTACTTGTTCTGTTGTCAATATTTCTGCAATTAATAATATCGCATCAGCACCTATACTTCTCGCTTCGATTACTTGATATTCATCTATGATAAAATCCTTGCGAAGGATAGGGCAGAAGTTGTATTTTCTTGCCGCTGTCAAATCCTCAGATTTACCGCCAAAGAAAGTACTATCAGTAAGTATAGATAACGCTGAAGCCCCGCCTTGCATATACGCAATACTTACTTCTTCGACATTTGCAAATAGATTAATATCTGGTTTGGATGGAGATTTTCTTTTGAATTCCGCTATTATCCCACTTTTATCTTCTCTCTTAATATAATGGCTAAGAGAGACAGTTTTACTATTGAAAAATGTACTTTTTTCAAGCAATAGAGTAGGGTATAGTTCTTTTCTTTCCGCTACTTCTTTTTGTTTTTGAGTTACAATTTTATCTAAAATATTCATAGTTCTCTTGTCTTATGCTTTGATCTTAATTAATGCTTCTTTAGCTTTTCCACTTACAATAGATTCAGTTGCCTCTGCTACACAATCTAAAATGTCTTTTTCTTGGTCAAAACATTGAATCGCAATAGCAGAATTTGCAATTACTACATCTTTTTGAGCATCTGTACAATCATTTTCTAACACTTTCAAAAATATTGCTGCTGCTGATTCTATAGTATCACCTCCAAAAATATCGCTTGGTTTATATGTAGGCAAATTGAAATAATCAGGTGAGGCAATATATTCTTCTTTGTTATTGATAATCTTAGTCTTCCCAGTCAAAGATATTTCATCATATCCATCTAAGGCATGAATGATTGAATATTTTTTATCTAGTCCCTCGTGCAAATACTGATACAATCGAGCAAGTTTCAGATCAAACACGCCCACACTTTGATGATTTGGTAGCGAAGGATTCACTAATGGTCCAAGCATATTGAAGAATGTTTTAATTCCCAACTGTCTTCTTATAGGACCTACAGATGCTAAAGCAGGATGAAACATTGGTGCATGTAAAAAACAAATATTTGCTTTGTCCAATTGAGTTAATAAAGTACTAGGATCATTGGTGAACTTATACCCAAGATGTTCCAAAACATTCGACGATCCGCATATTGAGGAGACGCCGTAATTACCATGTTTAGTTACTTTATACCCTGCTCCTGCGACCACAAAGGATGATAAAGTAGATATATTGAAAGTGTTTTTTCCATCTCCTCCTGTACCACAAAGATCAATGGTATCCATTCCTTCTGTATCTACTCGAACACATAAATCAATTAAAGCCTCTCTAAAACCCTGTAATTCTTCAACAGATATTCCCCTCATCAGATACACAGAAATGAAAGCCGCAACTTGAGCTTCATTATACGCATTTTTCGAAATGTTTATCAATACTTCTTTGGCTTGATCTTTCGAGAGTTTCTCGTGCTCAAAAAGTTGATTCAATATTTTTTTCATAATTACTAATTCGACATTCTAAATTCCAATCTCTCCAATCTCTCCAATCTCTTCAATCTTTCTCTCTGTCTAAAGTGCTAGAAAATTTACCAACATTTGTTTGCCATCATCAGTCATGATCGATTCTGGGTGAAATTGAACACCATATACAGGAAGATTTTTATGCTGTGCAGCCATTATCTCTCCATCAGCATCTATTGCTGTTATGACTAGATTTGAGATGTCACTACTCTTGTCTATGACCCAACTGTGATATCTGCCCGCATAAAATGAATCAGGTATTGATTCAAGTAAAGGAGATTGTATATCAGTTTTATGCATGAGCGTTCGCTGACCATGTAGCACGCTTGATAGATTCCTGAGTTTGGCTCCATAGACTTCTCCTATTGCTTGGAGGCCTAGACATACACCAAATATTTTCTTTGTCTTACCGTATTGCTTTATTACATCTTTTAATAATCCTGCTTCCTCTGGTAGTCCTGGCCCGGGTGATAGAATAATTTTTTCATATTTATCAAGATCAACCAAGTCGAATTGATCATTCCTAACCACCAAGACTTCTTCATCCAATATTTCCTCTACAATGTGTAATAAATTGTAGGTAAAGGAATCATAGTTATCGATTATTATTACTTTTTTAGATTTCATATTTTACTTTTTAATCTCCCCAATCTCCCCAATCTCCCCAATCTCCCCAATCTTTCCAATCTTTTTAATCTCCCCAATCATTCCAATCATTCCAATCTTTCCAATCTTTCCAATCTTTCCAATCTCCCCAATTTTTCCAATTTTTCCAATCTCTCCAATCTCCCCAATCTTTCCAATCTCCCCAATCTTTCCAATCTTTCCAATCTTTCCAATCTCTCCAATCTTCTCAATCTCTCAAATTGAAGAATCGATCGTTTCGGCCATGATCAAAGCTTTCTTAAGAGCTGCCAATTTGTTATTGACCTCTTGCAATTCTTTTTCTTCTTCAGAATCAATTACTATTCCCGCACCTGCCTGATAATGCAGTTTTCCTTCATAACTCAAAAAAGATCGGATTATTATCGCATGATTGATGTCGCCATTAAATCCTAACATTCCGATTCCCCCACCATAAAATCCTCTGCTAGTAGGTTCCATGTCATCTATTAGCTCCAATGCTCTGTATTTTGGTGCACCAGATAAAGTGCCAGCTGGAAATGTATCAGCAAATATCTGGTAAGGTTTAATGCCTTCTTTAAGTGTACCTTTTACAATAGAGGTGAGGTGGATTACATGACTAAAATATTGGACTTCTTTATATTTCTCAACATGCACCTTGGTTGTATTTTTCGAAAGATCATTTCTAGCCAAATCTACAAGCATGGTATGTTCAGCATTTTCTTTTGGGTCTTCAGATAGTGCTTTAGCTGCTTCAATATCTTTTTCTACATTCCCCGTTCTTTTGAAAGTTCCGGCAATAGGATGGATCTCTGCTACATTATCCTTGATGACCATTTGAGCTTCAGGACTTGAGCCAAATATTTTGTATGAACCATAATCAAAATAGAAGAGATATGGACTTGGGTTGATAGATCGCAACGCTCGATATACATTGAATTCATCTCCTTTGAATTGTTGTGCGTATCTTCTGGAAGGCACTATTTGGAATACATCACCTCTCTGACAGAATGATTTGGAAAGTGTTACATTAGACATGAATTCTTCATCTGACATGTTTTTTTCTTCTGATCCAGATGAAGAATACGTAAATGTCTGATGGTCTTGTCTGTTGATAAGGGTCAATATCTTCTCCATTTCAGAAGTACCATTTTCAGGGACATTTTCAATAACATACATTTGGCCGAAGAAGTGATCAAAAACGATAATATTTCGAAACATATCGTATCGAATATCTGGTACTGTATATTTTGGCTTTTGATCATCTAAAACGACAGTTTCGAAGTACTTTACCGCATCAAAGCCAGTATATCCAAAAAGACCCAAGTATGGTTGGATTTCCTGAGGTGCATCAATTTTATATCTTTCAAGAAATCCAGTCACTTCATCTACCACATTCTTAAGTTCTCTCTGATCGCTGGTATGAGTAGTGAAATCATTTTGGATGACAACATATTGTTTAATTTCTAAAGTAGCCAATGAATCAAAACATATAAATGAAAGACTATCTTCTTTGCTACTATAATCCGAGCTTTCTAGCAATAACACTTCTGCATAGGTCTCGCGCAACTTGAGAAACATACTTACTGGGGTAGTAAGATCTGAAAGAAGTTTGCGATATGAAGTTTTTATTTTCATCTAATCTTAATGTTATTGAAATGAGAAACGGCTTGTCGGGATTAATCGACAAGCCGTTTAGATAATACTAAATAATAGCGTAATCAATTCCCTGTCGAGAGTCGAAATAGTAGCCAACAAGTAATATTATGTTTTTTCATGCTTTAATAATATAATGTAAATATATTGAGATTTATCAAATTACATAAATCTAAATTGAATTTTTGTTTAATAAGTCAAATGTGTGTATCACAAAATGCACAAAAAGCAGATCATAATTATTTGTATAGGTTTTAACATTGTCATCCTGAACGCAGTCGAACATTGTCATCCTGAGCGCAGTCGAACATTGTCATCCTGAGCGCAGTCGAAGGAAGACAATGATATTATTGCAGTAATTTCGACCGAAGTGGAGAAATCTAGCTCTTGATGTAATAAAATGGTGGATTTCTCCACTTCGGTCGAAATTAAAGTAAAGGTTTACTCCTTGATTCTTCGACTCCGATGAATCTTCGCTCAGAATGACAAGAAGTGTTCGACTCCGATGAATCTTCGCTCAGAATGACAAGGAGTGCCCGACTGCGCTGGTGCTTCGCTCAAGATGACAAGGAGTTTATTTTCTTGAGAAAGTGCAATTTGTGATACACACAAGTCAAATACAAATCTATTTAATGAGTGTAAACATCCCTTTGCGAGGTGGGTCAAGTTCACCATTTATATATTGTACTTGCAGTATGTAAGTGTAGATCTCAGCAGGTGCCACCTCTCCGCTATCATATCTTCCATTCCAACCTTCTGCCGGTAAATTATTATCGTAAATCAAATTTCCCCAACGATTGTATATTTTACATTTAATGACTTCTACACATTCTCTTTGCTCTTCAGGAATAATAATATCAAAGTAATCATTGACATCATCGTTGTTTGGAGAAAAAACAGTTGGTACCATGATGGTATCTAAATTAGATATTTCAAGTGTTTCCCTTACAACTTGTTCGCAAACACCTCCGCCAGCTTGCACTGTAAGAGAAACAATGAATGTTCCCGATTTATCATAAATAACTGTAGGGTTTGATTCTGTAGAGATCTCTCCATTTCCAAAATTCCATAAAAAGGATTCACCACCTTGAGAAGTGTCAATAAACTGTACTTCTCTGTTGCATATCAAACTTGTGTCCATTATAATTTCGAACCCAGCTTTCACGTCAGCTAGGATAATGGACTTATCCAATGTTCTCGTACATCCATTTTGTGATTGGATTAAAACAGATACATCTATTTTACCTGCTAAAGTATCTGGAAGGAAAGTATATGGATGAGCTATCTCTAACACATTTTCAAGATTATTTCCATCTCCAAAATCCCATTCAAAATAGGTCACATTACTTGGATTAAGAAGACTAAAAGTAACAGTGTCTCCAATGCACAATACATCTTTGTCTATTGAGAAATCACCCTCTGGTCCTTCTAAAGTGACTTCTTCAGTAAAGGTGTCACTGCACCCATAGATTGAATTTACAGTTAGTGTAATATCAAATGTCCCAACATCAAAAAATGTACTTGGATTTTCAACAAAAGCAGTACTTCCGTTACCAAAATTCCAAAAATACCCACCTGGACCATCCAAAGTAGAATTATTGATGAATTCCACAATCTCATCAGGGCAAATCATTTCTGGATCTTCTACATCTATTGTAAATTCAGCAGTAGGGGGTATGATTCCAATAATATCAAAATCATACTGATTTAGGCATCCTGTGGAATCTTCTTCAATTGTAAGAATTAGATCAGTAATTCCGGCTTCTGTGACAGTAAAGGTCGGATTTTGATCTGTTGATGAATCCAAATCTCCGAATAACCAATTGAAATGTAAGAATGAACCATCTTGGGTATAATCTGTAGCCGTAAAATCAATCGTTTCACCCAAGCATACTATTGCTCCTGGACTTATTCCAACATTTGAAGATATCTCATATGTTAGAATATTAATCTGAGTTGTATCTACACACCCCAATGCATCTTTAACTATTAACTGAATAGGCAAAAATGGACCAACACTTTCTGGGAAAGAGACATTTTGTGGGTTTTGTTCAGTATTTTCAAATGACCATTGCCAATCTATAAGTGTTGTATCACCAACCGATAGATCAGTAAAGGACATAGTAGTTGGAAAGCAAATCTTGTCTTTACTAGCTTCGAATTCTGCATTGACTGCAAAGGCTTCCGAAGTTTTTTCTATTTCGTCTTTACATCCATTCAAATCTTCTACAATTAACCTGACTGTTATAGAGCCAGGTGCCCAAGCTGCAGTCACGATAGGGTAGTCAATTTGTCTTGGTCTATTAGAGATGCCAAACCACTCATAACCTTTGCTACAGGTCTCATCCACATCTACACTCATAGAGGCATCTAATTCGTAAGGAGTAAAAGCACATAGTTTTTCAGGGAATTCAAAATTTGCTTGAATATCTCTTATATACACATCTACAGTAGCTGAATCAGAAGGACACATAGTATCATCATCTGTCCATAATGTTATCTGATAGTCTCCTGTTGTATCAAAGGTATAGTTGAAAAAATCTTCCGTTATTGTATCCATATTAATGGAGTCCCCGTTGATATACCAGATTGATGTGGAAGCATTGAGACTACTATCCTGAAACATTACAGTATATGGATCTTCACAGTTGGTCATGAATTTAATGATCGGCTTCGAGCCATTTACAATTATGGTTTCTCCATTGTTTATTTCATTGAAACATCCATTATATTCTATAGTAAGCGACACAGGGTAACTTCCTGGTGCATGTATAAAAGTATGAGAAGCTTCAGTTGTTTCGTAACAGTCACTTATTCTACCACCATCAGTATCAAAGTGGTAAGCATCAATCCTAGGATCTAAGTTCAACGCCTCGAAAGTTACCGTTTCATGCAAGCAAATTTCTGTTTTGTCAAATGTAAAATCAGAATCTATAATCTCGCCTACATAAATCCATACTCCAGCAGAAGTATCTTTACAGCCTAATTCATTTTCTATAGAAAGCTGTACATAATATTCTCCAGGATCAGAGTAGGTGTGTGTCATATCATCAGCAGTATTCGTATTGGCTGATGTCCCGTCGCCAAATACCCAATCCCAGGATGTAATATCTTCTGTAGAAAGCGAAAGTTCGTCAAAGTTTACAGTTAAAGGAGCGCAACCTCGGCTAAGATTAGGTACAAAATGAGCTTCAGGTGCCCTATGGAAAAACTCTAAACTATCAAGAGCTTTACAACCTGCGTTAGTTTCAATAGATAAGAATACAGTAAATGTATCAAGTCTACTTATATAAAATGAATCTCTCGTTGGTTCATCATATGTAAAAGTATATTCAGGACCTCCAAAAAGGAGCGTATCCAATTCTTCTATATACCATATATACGAAGCTAAGCCAGCCTGCGGATGGGTGAAAGTATATGTTGCTGGATCTGTACAAATAATTATAGGGTCAATAGCAAAAGCAGCATTTGGGTCTTCTACAAATATTGTAAAGAAGGTATCTGCTGTACATTCTGAAGATGCAATTGCTGAAAAAGTCACGATCTGAGGACCGGCTTGATTAAATATTACAGAAGGATTCCTCAGATTACTGGTTTGTGGAGAAGCATTGTTTCCAAAAGCCCAAGAAAATATATTCGCTTGAGTAGAGTTGGGTATAAGATAAGATTGACCTAAACAAACAGTGTCGGGTACATTAATATTAATTTTTGGTTTACCTACTGTTAATATTCTAGAAAGCGTTATTACACATCCATCTCCATTGTCTATAACCAATGTTACAGTAAATGTTCCCTCCTCAGCGTAATTCGCAGCAGGTGGATTATAATCCGTAGAAGTCTGTCCATTCCCAAAATCCCAGGAATAGGTATAATCAGACATGTCAACTGTATTATTTGTAATATTAAATACGGCAGGAGCCTCACATATAATACTATTGTCAACACTAAAACCTGCATTTACATTACCTGATACATTAATGAAATCTGTAAAAGAAACAGTTTTTGTACAGCCTACTAAATCTGATTCTATTCTCAATGAGACAGTAAAAGTGCCTTCCGTTGAGTAGGTGTATGTAGGATTTTCTGAAGTAGAATTCCCCCCATCTCCGAAATCCCAGAAAAAGCCAGTCACTTGAGAATTTGGATCTATTATACTTTCATTAGTGAATTTGACTTGGAATGGACTACAACCAGTTTGTTCACTTGCACTTATTTGTATTTCTGGCTTGTCTAATACAGTTATTACTATTTCTCCAACTTTTACTCCTCCTACACCTTCAAACAATTCAACTGTAAAGACTCCTGGGTTAATATAATTATGTGATGGGTCTTTTAATTCAGAATTGTTCCCATTACCAAATTGCCAAAAATAAGTACTAAGATTTGGGCTAGTAAAATCAACTTCTAACGGTGCACAACCTATTGTGACACTTGCAGTCTGGGCTGTCAGCATTGAAATTGAAAATAAAGCTATTATAAAAAGTGATATTTTTTTCATTGATTTATTTTTTTTAGAAACAGAAAATAGATTGGTATTCTATTTCTAATTACCACATTTTAGGATTAGAATTTAAATAGGTGTTTGCCATCCTAATATATTGATCACGGGTAAATCCACAAGTACACATATAATAAGACATAATATTCCCTACATCAGGTTGATAAAACTGACCTAGAGAATCTCTACCATCCCAAATAAATTCGCAGCCATCTGCACCTCCTTGCCAAATTATATCTGGATCGCCAGTATAAGGGTCAGCTGGAGTATCGCAAATTTCATCACCAGTGGTTTCACAATTGGATCCATTGACAAATTCCGATCCTGGGTTTTCAAATGTATGAGGCAAACCAAATAAATGACCCAATTCATGAGCTGCACAACCTCCAGACATAAAGACAAATCCATTATTCGTAGATGCTATACCACCAAGTGTTGCAAAACCACATACTTGAGTTGCAGGGCCTTTGAATAATCTGCTTATTATGTAAAAATTAATTCTGTTCTTAACATGAAAGAGTGTTTGGATCTCAGCTTCTTCAGCTGCAACAGTAATACTATCGAATTCATAATTTGTGATCGTATCTATTCCGCATAATTCAAAACTTATGCATATTGGAGCGAACGTTTCGCTTACTGACGCTAATTCAGCTCTCAGATCATCAGGATTATATGCCATTGTACCTAGTGAATCTAGAAAAAAGTGGGCATAAACTTGAAACTTTTTATCTACGCATGGCAGATCTTTGTTGAGTGTTCTCATCTGTCCTTGACCAGAAAGATTGAGCGAAAAGATAAATAGTAAACTAAAAAGTATATATCTCATTGGTATTATTTTCTAATATATTTAATTTATGTGATTACAATCTTGGGCAATAGATAATTGGTTTGACTTTTGGTCTTTTATTGAAGGTGAACATTTTTAGTACCCCTAATTCATAGGCAGTTGCTATTCCCTCAGAAGCCAATTCGGATATGCCATAATCATAAGATAGTGCCACAGTCCAATCTTTATATTGCATACCAGTCAACAATTGGACTGCATCTCCCATTCTATAGCCTAATCCAGTAATTATTGATATGTCTCCTTTTTTCTTCAGTAGATATTGGTTTCTCAATTGAATTTGAATATTACTCGCTCCTGTGGTGCTAGAATAATATACAGAAGGTTCCCAGATCATTCGTCTGCTAGTAGCTCTTCGGTATTTCAAATGGGCATTTATCCTACTTCCGATTTCATTCTGTCCTCCTCCCATACCAAAGTTGAAACTTGGATTCAAGACATGCATCATTGCTGCTCCGATTTCGACCTTAGAAAATTTGTCTATTGTGCTTTTGAATAATAGACCAATATTTAAATCTCCGTATCCGGCACTAAAATCATCTCCACCCGTTCCTGTTCCTTTAATGAATTCTCTATCCGGACTCATTATATTCATGCCATTGAATTGAGCTAATCCTTCATCTTCGCTCAACCAATCTCCAATGTTATATCCTCTTGAAGCAAATCCATATTGCACACCAATGGTAATGACATTTTTAAATTTTTTGTCGAGGCCTACGTGATAGGATACACTGGGATAAAATCCACTCCATGTTTGACTTGGAGAGGCACCAGCTTTGTCATAAAACAAAGTAGCTCCAACACCTACCCAATGTTGTTTGGTCAACCCAAATACAATAGGAGAGTCAAATGCAATGACTGCTTCCTGAAAAGGGGTAGAGGTTACAGATCTCCACTGATCTCTATACAACATAGCACCTCTCAAGTTGCCAGAGAAAGCTCCAGTTTGAGCTGGATTAAAGAAAGTGGGTGTGATGAAGTAGTTAGTAAAATGTAAATCTTGAGCAAGAATTGAGTTCGAAGAAATACAAAAAAGGAATAAGAATGTAAATAGCGTTAAGATTCTTTTCATGTGTTTTAGGTTTCGGTCTATCAAAAGTAAGCATGCTTCTTACCAATTAGACTACCAAATTAGTAATTAACGTTGCAAAACAAAGGCTTAAATTGTAAAATATATTTAGATGTCGTGTTAAGGTGTTATAATCAATTACGAATTATGAATTATGAATTACGAATTTTCAATTAATACTACTTTGAGAGATTAGATATTTTCAGATTACATATTTCTACTATTGAATAGATTGAAAAAAAGAATGGGTTTAAGGTAACGAGGTTTAGGGTTTAAGACTTCATGTTGACAAAACAAATTAAATGTCAACATCTAACCTTTGCAAACCTTAAACCATAAACCTCATACCTATTTTCAATATCTCCAATTTTTTAAATGTCTTAAGGTAGAATTATTCACTATTCACTATTCACTATTCATTTTTAACTTCCATAAGTTTTCTGTGGATTTTCCACACTTGGCTTATAAGAGAAACATCGCCACTATTATCTATTATAAAATCGGCAACTTTCTTCTTTTGAATTTCAGGAAGCTGATTAGCAATCCTAAGTTTTACTTGGTTATAGTCTGATTTATCACGCTTTACTACTCGTTTGATTCTCATTTCGACTGGGGCGGTCACTACTATGAGATAATCCAATTGTTTATAAGATGCATTTTCTACTAGAAGTGCTGCTTCCTTGATTGCGTATTTAGTCTTTTGATCGGAAAACCATTTTTTAGCATCGATACCTACAGCAGGATGTACCAATCCATTTAAACTTGATAATTTATTCTCATCATTAAATACTATGGAAGCTACATACTTTCTATTCAGCCTGCCATTCCTAAAATAAGCTTCATTGCCCAATAATTTTTTGATCTTTTGTTTCAAAACCTTATCAGAAGTCATCAGTCTTTTGGCTTCAAGATCAGCATAATAGACTGGTATATCCATTTTTTCAAATAGCTTGCAGACAGTTGTCTTGCCTGACCCTATCCCACCTGTAATACCAACTTTAATCATTGTTGTTTATTTGTTCAATATTGCAAAACGGGATTATAGTTTCATCTGTTATCTGTTCGTCACTTATTTGAAGCAACTTTGATTTCAATCGGATTAGACTTTGCTCTGTTTTACTTTTTGGTATTTCAATCACAACATACGGAGAAGCTTCGAAAACTTTATCAGTAATATTCAAATACATTGATTTTATGACGTTCAATACATGACCCATTTCTCCATATTCAAAAGTCAATTGGAAATTATCACTTAATACTTTGTCTTTTTTTGTGCCTCTTAAAATCGCATCTAAAGTGGCAGTTTTATATGCATTTATCAATCCAGAAGCTCCCAACTTTGTACCACCAAAATAGCGTACTATCACTACAAAAGTATCGCTTACATCTTGGCTAAGCAGTTGGCCTAATATCGGTTTGCCAGCAGTTCCAGATGGTTCTCCGTCATCATTTGCTCTATATACTTCTCCATCTATACCTAGTCGATATGCATAACAGTAATGTCTTGCTTTCGGATGTGTAGATTTGACTTCTTCCATATAATATTCGAAGTCATCAATTGAAGAGATAGGGTAGGCATAGGCAAGGAATTTACTTCCTTTCTCCTTATATTCTCCTTCTGACGGAGCTGCTAAAACCTGATATGTATCCTTTATTGTTTCTGCCATTTCTTGTTCGCAAGATAGTAAAGTTGACTAAAAGTTATTTTGAGGTGCTAGTAACATATAAATGTAAACATCTAACTTAGGAATGATTCAATAATAAAGTAACATTTTCTACTTGTTATTTTATCTTTCTACAGCGTTAAAAAGCCTCGCCAATGCTCTGCATTGTCTACGTCTTTTGCCTTGTTGAAAAATAAAATACCTGCCTATAATAGCGAACTTTATTAATGTATCATTCCTTAGCGGTTCCTTTGTGAAGTCTTGGCGGACTAAGTGGTTAAAAAAAATGTTTTTTTGTTCGAAATCAACTTAAACATATACAATACGTAAATATTCACCATAATGGAACAACGATTCTATAAAGAAACCACAAAGAGCAACTCTGAATTTTACTTAGTTTATAGGAGTTGGCTATTGCGCCCACAAAAAAAAACTATAAATGATCAATGCATTTAAATTCAGTAATATGAAGGCTCAAGACAAATATTTGACATAGCACTTCATAATAGTTCTTAGCCGTAAAGTTCGCCGAAGGCAATAAATTGAAAAATGGTTATTGAACATATTATAAAATTAATTAATATATTGCAAAACTTTTTTTAATGCTTTTGGTGTTATAATGGAAATTCTGCTGAATAAAAACAACTTTATGTCAAACCGTGTTTCATTCGAATTATCAGTTTCTAATCAATTCTTATCAGATCTATTTGAGGAGGCACTAGATGATGCAGTATCTTCAGAACCTATGGAAGTAAATTCAGTAGAGATAATACTGAAGAGAATAGGTGAGGCAGAATTGCGTCCAGATCATAAGTCCATACATATTTATCTTCCGCTGAATATACAATTGAAACGTCCTGCAGGATTATTTACAGTTGAGGGTAGTGGGTCTATAAATTTACATTTGGTTGTAGATTTTGATATTGATTCTTCTATGAAATTGAAAGCTAAATCAGACCTTTTGAGTCACGAATGGTTGGAGAAGCCAGTGCTGGAGATTGGTGCATTGAATATTCCTGTTGAGACATTGATAAACATGGTCTTGAAGCACCATGAATCTATCATTACAGCAAAGATAGATGCTTCGCTCAAGAAAGTATCTGATTTGAATTCTCTCTTACAAAAAGGTATAAATAAGGCGAAGGAAAGCATTAATAATCAGGACCTTAAAGGGAATGACTTTGAGATGAACTTGCAGAAAGTTTCTTTAGTGGAGCCTATTATTCAAGATGATCGACTTTTAGTCAAAGGTTTTTTGGTGCCAACGATTGGAATCAATACAAAAAAGCATTTGGAACAGCAGAATATCTCTTTTGATTGGATAGAAAAGGAGGTTTTATCTGGAGATTCAACCATGCAGGTTGATATAGAGTTGCCTTATGATTTGCTCATAAATGAACTCAAAGATGCACTTCAAGGAATGGAAGTTGGTGGTAAACAATTTGATGTGAGGTCAATAGATATTTCTGGAGGTGATAATCTTGAGATTCAGATGGAAATCAATGAGCCGATAAAAGCACAAATTTTTATTCAAGGAAGTCCCATTTATAATGAAATAGAAGGTGAATTGATAATTGAAGACATAGATGTAAAAGTCAATCCAGCCAATTTTATCTACAAGTTGACAGCACCATTGGTCAATAAATTTATTGAAGGAAAGATGAGTGATTTTTTCCCTTTAGAAGTCAACCAAAAGTTGAGAGAAATAGTAAGAAGTAAAATACCATCAGAAATAATGATTCCAAATGGAAAGATTAATGTGAATCATAAACAAGTTGTCATTGACTCTTTAGAATTTGAGGAAGATAGGATTGTCGGTAAAACAACGATTTCGAACCTGTCAATAGCTGTTGCACATCAGTGATTTTTAAAGAATTACGAATTTTGAATTACGAATGATGAATTACGAATTACAAAATGAAAAATGAAAAGTGAAAAATGAAAAGTCAACATTTAGTCATGCAAACGGAAACTCAACCCTTAACCTTTAACCTTTAACCTTTAACCTTTAACCTTTAACCTTTAACCTTTTTTTCATTCTACATTCGAAATTCTACATTCGAAATTCCCTTCACTTCCCTTTCGCTTCATTCCAAAGCGCATCCATCTCCTCCAAAGACATATCCATCAGCGGTCTATCCGCCTTTTCTTCAATATATTCAAATCGATACTTAAACTTTCGATTGATTTTTTCTAGCGCAGTTTCTGGATCTATATTTTTGAAGCGAGCATAATTGATGAGAGAAAATAATATATCACCGAATTCTTCTTCAATCTTTTCTTGATCATTTCCGTTTGCTACTTCTTTGAATTCTTGGATCTCTTCTTCTACTTTCTCCCAAACTTGGTCAGCATTTTCCCATTCGAATCCGACTTGAGCAGTTTTATCCTGCATCCGATAGGCTTTTACCATGGCAGGTAATGACGTGGGGACACCGCTAAGAACAGATTTTTTACCTTCTTTCAATTTCAGTTGTTCCCAATTACGCTTTACATCTTCTTCATTTTCAACTTCTACATCACCATAAATATGTGGATGTCTATTAATCAGTTTTTCGCAGATGGCATTCAGAGCGTCTGCAATGTCATAAGCACCTTTCTCTTCAGCAATCTTTGAATAGAATACCATATGAAGCATGATGTCTCCTGTCTCTTCTTTGATTTCTTCTAGGTCATTATTTAGGATGGCATCTGCCAGTTCGTAGGTCTCTTCGATGGTTAGATTTCGTAGACTTTCTAGGGTTTGTTTCTTATCCCATGGGCATTGTTCTCGCAATTCATCCATAATGGTTAGGAGACGTCCAAATGCTTCTTTTTTTTGTTCAAATGAATTCATAATGTGAAGGTAAATAAATGGACGATTTGAAAAAGAAAAATTTACGTTATCTACATTCTTTCCACATTCCATTAAAAAGTTCTCAGAAAACGTATTTAAGTTTTTCTATATGTTTACTTTACAATATCTAACTACTAAAACTAAAAAGCATGAAAAAACTATTTGGATTATTTATTTTATCAATGTTGAACTTTGCAGTATATGGTCAAGTGACATCCGCAAGTTTGAATGGGAAAGTGATCAGTGAAAATGAAGGAGGACTCATCGGTGCTACGGTTTCTGCAACACACGTTCCTTCAGGTACATTTTATGGAGTCATCACACTGGAAGATGGATCATATACAATTCCTAATATGCGGATAGGCGGACCATTTAGAGTAGAAGCAAGTTATATTGGATATGAAACCAATATTCAAGATAATATCTTTTTAGCTCTTGGTCAAAAGCTAAGACTTAATTTTGACATGAAAGCTTCAGGTGTCACTATTGGAGAAGTGGTCATAACAGGAGCTTTGGATCCTATAATGAATGGAGAAAAAACGGGTGCTGGTACTTCGATTTCCAGAAGCCAACTAGAGAACCTGCCTACTATTTCCAGATCTGCTGATGATTATACACGATTAAATCCTATGTCAGCGGAAGGAGGATCTTTTGCAGGAAGGAATGATCAGTTCAACAATTATAGTTTGAATGGTACGATATTTAATAATCCATTTGGGCTGGATGCAGCGACTCCTGGTGGTCAATCTGATGCACAACCAGTTTCATTAGATGCAATCGACCAAATCTCTGTGAATATTGCTCCTTATGATGTTTCCCAATCAGGATTTACTGGGGCATCTATAAATGCGGTAACTAAATCAGGAAATAACAATTACGAAGGTACTGTATACGGCTTTTTTAGAAATAGCAGTATGACTGGTGGTACAGTAGATGGAACAGATGTACCTAAAGGTGATCTCTCTTCACTGCAAGCTGGGTTTGCAGTTGGAGGACCTATCGTAAAAAATAAAGTTTTCTTTTTCGCCAATCTTGAAATTACAAAAAGGTCAGATTTAGGTTCTCTATTTGAGCCAAATACAGGAAGTGGAGCCAGCAATGAATCAAGAGTGCTAGAATCAGATATGAAATTTGTCTCGGATTTATTAATGTCAGAGTATGGATATGATACTGGAGAATTTTCCAATTTCAGATTTAATAGAGACAATACTAAAGGATTATTGAGACTTGATTTCAACCTTAATAAATCACATAAATTATCTGTATCCTATAACTTTCTTGATGCTTTTAAAGAGCAGCCAGCTCACCCTTCAGCTATAGGAAGAAGAGGTCCCGATTTTACAACATTACAGTTTGAAAATAGTGGATATAGAATCAATAATAAAATCCATTCAGGTATTGCAGAATTGAAATCTGTGTTTGGAAGTAGGTATGCAAACAATTTGAAAATAGGTTACACTTCATTTAGAGACAACAGGAATCCGTTCTCTGAACCATTTCCAGTACTGAATATCGCTAAGAATGGTTCAAATTACATTATAGCAGGTCATGAACCATTTTCTGTAAATAATGTATTGAGTCAAGATGTCCTTCAACTCACAAATGACTTCAATATTTATATGAGGAATCATAGTTTAACGATAGGAACATCATTTGAAAGATTTAATTTTGACAATTCATTCAACCTTACATCATATGGATTTAGAGTATTTTTTCCAGGTGTAGATATTGGAGAAGTAGAGAGTCTTTTAACTTCAGCTGATTTTTCAGCGGAAGTAGACGCAGCAAGAGCAGCTTTTGATACCAATAATGCTAATGATAGTTGGTCATTGGCAGAAACTAATCTTGGTCAATGGTCAGTATATGTTCAAGATGAATATCAAGCTTCTGATAATTTAGCGTTGACATTTGGACTTCGTGTTGATGTGCCACTCTATTTTAATACGGCTGATCTGATTCAAGAAAATATTGATCGAAAAGGTGGAAACCTTGCTGATGGAGGCGTTTATGCGCCAGATGTAACCTATTATAATGCTGAGGGAGAAGCGATAAATTATACACATACTGATCTTCCTACTGGAAACCTATTATTCAATCCAAGGTTTGGGTTCAACTATGATATCAAGGGTGATAGAAGTTCTCAATTACGAGGTGGCACTGGACTATTTTCTGGAAGATTTCCAGCTGTTTGGATCGGTAATCAGGTAGCGAATCCAGATTTCTTCTTCTATAATATGACAGACCCAGATTTTAAGTTTCCTCAAATATGGAGAACAAGTGTAGGATACGATAGAGTCATAGAGGGATGGACTACAACAGTAGATCTACTATATACTAAAGATCTTCAAGCTCAAATGGTGCAAAATCATGGTTTAAGACTCCCGACGAGTACTTTAGGCGGTGTGGATAATCGCCCTATTTATGGTCCAGATGACAGAGCGCAAGGTCCTTTTGGTGGTTCTACAAATGCCTATGTTTTTACAAATACAAATAAAGGGTCATCATTCAATGCTTCACTCCAAGTTCAAAGAAGTTGGAATGATACTTATGTATCTATCGGGTATAATTATTTGAAAGCTGAAGAAGTAAATTCTATAGATGCAGAAATATCGTCTGATGCTTATGATAGAAATCCAGCAAATATTTCACATACAAATGCAGCAGATTTGGCACCTTCATTATATGGTAATAAGCACAGAGTGATTGTTGCACTTTCTAAGAAATTCAACAGTGGTGGCAAGTATTCTACCACTTTAAGCTTGTTTGGAGAATATGCTAAAGGAGGAAGATACAGTTATACATATTCTGGTGATATCAATAATGATGGTTCATCCTTGAATGACTTGATTTATATACCTAGTGACAGTGAAATTGATCAAATGGCTTTTACAGGAGATGATGCAGCACAAAATGGTCAGCGGACAGCCTTTAAAGCTTACATAGCTCAAGATGATTACTTATCTGCAAAGAGAGGAGAGTATGCTGAACGATACGAAGCATTGTCACCATGGTATGGCAGCTGGGATATGAGAATCTTGCAAGACATAGGAGTATCGACTGGTAATAAATTTCAGATCAGCTTAGATGTATTAAATATTGGAAACTTGATCAGTAGTTCATGGGGAGTAAGACAACGTGCTACAAATACTGGATTATCTCAACCTATTGCTGTTAGCGTTGGTGATACAGGCCCTGTTTATACATATGATGAGTCATTGGACCAAACATTTTTTAATGACTTTGGATTGAATAGCAGATGGCAAGCGCAATTAGGATTAAGATATATATTTAAGTAAATTCAAATAGATTATTTTTTAGAATTAGCAATATAAAGCCTCTCGTAAATCGGGAGGCCTTTTTTGTTAACGAGAAAAACCTTTTTCAAATTCATAATGTCTTCTTTTAAAGAAGTTTGAGAATCATATATTGTGGCAGTAAATTTTATAAGTACCTTATGTTATATATATTCCCAAGTCTAAATAAATGGAGCTCGCCATTATTGTTTTTGACAATGCAGGGATTGATATTTGTAATTCTTCTATTTATTAGGTGGTACAAAAAAGAAAGACTTCTGATTTATTATTAGGTCTTTTACTTGCTATCTTGTATTATCATAGGACAACTTATACCATCGGATTTATGGATTGGTATGATACATTTAGAAACACTAAAATAAACTACTATTGCTTGTGACATTGACAGAGGTGGATGAAAATCGGACAGTGAACATATTTGACTAAGAGATTCTAATTTAAAATTTTGAGACACACATATTTGTTATGTTTAAATAATTATTGTACTTTTGCGCCCGCTAACCATAGATCTCTGTGTGATCTATATATTGGTAACCTATAAATAATTAAAAATGGCAAATTACAGACCAAAAGAAAAAATAGAAGAAATTTTCGCTGAGCATGGTGGAAATGCTAAAAACACTGGTTCAGTAGAAGGACAAGTTGCATTATTCACATTCAGAATTGCTGGACTTTCTGACCACTTGAAATCAAATCACAAAGATCATTCGTCAAGAAGAACTTTGCTTGGACTAGTTGGTAAAAGAAAAAGATTACTTGGATATCTAGCGAAAAGAGATATTACAAAATATAGAGCGCTTATTGAAAAGCTGCAAATCAGAAAATAATTTTAAAAAGCCTTTCGAAATTTCGAAAGGCTTTTTTTTTGCTAAATATTTTTATCTACTATTTCTTCTATTTTTTATTATCAATTCCTCCGATGTATTCAAAATGACAATGCCCTTCAGTACAATAAGTTTAACACACTTTGTCAGGCGTCAGATGGCATTACATATTGTTTTCCTTAATATGTAATGAAATGTTAGTAAATAAGTGTATTTTCGTGGCGAAATAAAAGAACAAATAAAGCTGTACGAGCGTAGAGAAAGCTAAAAACGCTCTGAAATACATTTCTTACTGTTGAAAAGGTTGTTATTAATCAAATAACAATATCAAGGTGCACTACGATATAAGGTAGATAAATTATAAGATCTCGATCTTAACCATTTTACTCTTCAACACAACATAAATGTCTGGCATTTGTACATTTACTAATCCTTAAATTATTAACATTCTTATGGGAAATCAAATTCCTACAACAACTTCGTTTAACTTACCAGATGGTAAAGAAGTTACAATTGAAACCGGAAAATTGGCAACACAGGCGCATGGCTCTGTTGTAGTCAAAGTAGAAAACACAATGATCTTTTGCTCAGTAGTATCTGCTTTTGAGCCGAGAGAAGGGCAAAGTTTCTTTCCTCTATCAGTAGATTATCAAGAAAAATTTGCTGCTGCAGGTAAAATACCTGGAAACTTCTTCAGAAGAGAATCTAGATTATCAGATTATGAAATTTTAACGTCTAGATTGGTAGATAGAGCACTAAGACCTCTCTTCCCAGATGGATACATGAACGATACTCAAGTAATCATTAACTTGATTTCAGGAGACGAAAGAAATATGCCCGATGCGTATGCCGCACTAGCAGCATCTGCAGCTCTTGCAGTTTCTAATATCCCGTTTGCAGAACCTCTTTCAGAAGTTAGAGTTGCTAAGATAAATGGAACATATAAAGTGAATCCTGAAAGACAAGAGCTTGAAGAAGCTAGTATGAATATTATTATTGCAGCCACTATGGACAATGTGATGATGGTGGAAGGGGATGCTGATGAGTGCCAAGAGACGGAATTGATAGAAGCTATCAAAGTAGGCCACGATGCTATTAAAGTGCAGATTAGTGCACAACTTGATTTAGCAAAGAAAGTGGGAGATAAAGCATTAGTAAAAAGAGTAATTGAAGCTGCTGAAGAAAATGCAGAAGTGGAAGGCTTGGTTACTGATTTAGCTAAAGATGCAATATATACAGTTGCAAAAGGAGCACACAATAAAGAAGATAGAAAAAATGGTTTGAAAGCTGCTAAGACGGCTTTGAAAGAATCTTTGTTGGAGCAGAAAGGAGAAGAGTGGATGGAAGAAAATGGAGATTTCATAGGCACTTATTTCGAGAAATTGAAAAAGAAAGTGATCAGAACTATGGTTCTTGACGAAGGTGTTAGATTGGATGGACGTAAAACAGATGAGATAAGACCTATTTGGGGCGAGGTAGATTATTTACCAGCAGCTCACGGATCAGCTATATTTAATAGAGGAGAGACACAAGCACTCTGTTCACTTACTCTTGGAAGCAAGACAGATACTTTGATGATCGATACGGCTTTGAATAATTATTATGACAATTTCATCCTTCATTATAATTTTCCAGCATTCTCAGTAGGTGAAACTAAGCCAATGAGAGGACCAGGAAGAAGAGAAGTAGGTCATGCTAATCTTGCTGCTAGATCACTAAGAAGAGTTCTTCCAGACAAAAATCCATATACAATAAGAATTGTTGCAGATATCTTAGAATCCAATGGTAGTTCTTCTATGGCTACAGTTTGTGGTGGTACTATGGCAATGATGGATGCAGGGCTAAAAATCAAAGCTGCTGTATCAGGAATCGCAATGGGAATGATTGCAGATGGAGATAATATTGCTATTCTTTCTGATATTCTTGGAGATGAAGATGCTTTGGGAGATATGGATTTCAAAGTGACTGGAACTGAGAAAGGAATCACTGGATGCCAAATGGATATCAAAATTGATGGTCTACCATATTCTACTTTAGAGGCGGCATTGGATCAGGCAAAAGTAGGAAGATTGCACATCTTGAATGAGATGACTAAAGCGATTCCAGCGGTAAGAGAAGACTTGAAACCACACGCACCTAGAATGATCGAAATCATTATCGATAAGAGCTTCATCGGAGCTGTGATCGGACCTGGTGGAAAAATCATACAAGAACTTCAAGCTACAACTGGTACAATAATTAATATTGAAGAAGTAGATGAAAAAGGAGTTGTGTCTATTTCTAGTAGTGATAAAGCGGCTATCGATGCTGCAAAAGCTGCCATAGATAAGATCACATTTATGCCAAGTGTAGGAGATGTTTATGATGCTGTAGTTGATTCAGTGATGCCTTATGGTGTATTTGTGAAATTTAGTGGAAAGAGTGGATTATTGCACGTTTCAGAAATATCACATACAAGAATCAATGATGTGACTGAAGTGTTCTCTGAAGGAGATCCTGTGAAAGTGAAGTTGATCGGAATAGATGAGAAAACAGGAAAGATGAGATTAAGCAGAAAAGTACTACTCGCTAAAGATGAAAAATAGAGATAGAATTACTTTTTAAGTTTTATGAAAAATCCTGATCAATTATGTTGGTCAGGATTTTTTTTGCGGCGTGTATTATATTGCTCGTATAGTATTTTAATGTCAGATTGTCATAGAATCGATAAGAGGTAAGATACCTTTGTCTCGCTTTGTTTCTATGAAACTTGATTTTTGAATTAACATATTTTTTTAATCATTAGTGCTCTGTCAAGTCCAAATTGATGGGTTCATTTGGCGACTTTCGAGCCATTGCACTGATTCAAAATTCACTCAAATGCTACCCCTCATTCAGGCGTTGACAGAACTCTAGGGCCACCACGGAAGCACGGAGAAATCACTAAGCTTGATGTTGAATATTGAAGTGATTTAAAAACATATTGTTAATTCCTATGCAAGTCATTGAAATCCAACTCTTCATAAAATTTATTCCCCATAGCTTTGGCTATGAAAAAGAAATTTTATATTGATTTGAATTCCAAG
>Ga0256847_1000197_pt1 | contig 42213 bp, 54 predicted proteins | sample TeddybearmetaG_FD_189099 | JGI IMG/M metagenome (GOLD analysis project Ga0256847, IMG submission 189099) | Hydrothermal vent microbial communities from East Pacific Rise, Pacific Ocean - Teddybear | ecosystem: Environmental > Aquatic > Marine > Hydrothermal vents | place: Pacific Ocean: East...
GTTTTCTCTATTTCAGGTCGCGGTACCGTTGTTACAGGTAAAATCGATCGTGGAATTGTAAAAGTTGGCGAAGAACTTGAAATCGTCGGTATTAAAGACACGGTTAAAAGCACTTGTACGGGCGTTGAAATGTTCCGTAAGTTACTTGATGAAGGCGTTGCAGGTGATAATGTCGGTGTTCTATTACGTGGTATTAAACGCGAAGATGTTGAACGTGGTCAAGTATTAGCGCATCCAACCAGTATTACACCTCATAATCATTTTGAATGTGAAGTTTATGTATTAAGTAAAGATGAGGGCGGTCGTCATACCCCATTCTTTAGTAATTATCGTCCTCAATTCTATTTCCGTACTACGGATGTAACAGGCGCTTGTAGTTTACCTGAAGGCGTTGAAATGGTTATGCCAGGCGATAATGTTAAAATGACGGTTAAACTCATTGCTCCAATTGCAATGGAAGAAGGTTTACGTTTTGCTATTCGTGAAGGCGGTCGTACCGTTGGTGCGGGTGTTGTTTCTAAAATTATTGAGTAATTAAAAAAATGGCGAATCAAAAAATACGTATACGCTTGAAAGCATTTGATCATAAATTGATTGATGTCTCGGCGAAAGAAATTGTTGAGACTGCACGCCGCACAGGTGCTCAGGTTCATGGACCTATTCCATTACCGACCAAAATAGAGCGTTTTACAATATTGATTTCACCGCATGTTAATAAAGATGCCCGAGATCAATATGAGATTCGTACTCACAAGAGATTAATGGATATCGTTGATCCTACCGACAAAACAGTAGATGCGCTGATGAAGCTTAATCTATCTGCTGGTGTTGATGTTCAGATCAAACTCACTTAGAGGGTTACAGTCATGTTAGGTATTGTCGGACGTAAGGTGGGGATGACCCGCATATTCACAGAAGAAGGCGCAATGATTCCTGTTACGGTCATTGAAGCAGAACCCAATCGTATTACACGGGTTATTTCTACTGAAAAAGATGGTTATAGTGCATTACAAATTACAACAGGTTCCAAAAAAGCGAATCGAGTTAGTAAAGCCTCTAGTGGGCATTTTGCCAAAGCAGAAACCGAAGCAGGGCGCGGACTTTGGGAATTTAGATTAACAGGTTCTGAAACTGATCTTCCTGATGTTGGTGGTGAGATTAAAGTTGATTTATTTACTGATGGACAAATTGTGGATGTTCGGGGTGTTTCAAAAGGAAAAGGTTTTCAAGGTGGCGTAAAACGTCATGGTTTTAAAATGCAGGATGCAACCCACGGTAACTCATTATCACATAGAGCGCCTGGCTCAATTGGTCAATGTCAAACACCTGGACGTGTTTTTAAAGGTAAAAAAATGGCGGGGCACATGGGATCAGTTAATAAATGTGTGCAAAACTTAACGGTTGTTAAAGTTGACGCTGAAAAAAATCTCATTCTTGTTAAAGGTGCTATTCCTGGCGCTAATGGGGGGGATGTTATTATCACACCCGCAATTAAAAAGCTAAATAAAGGTTGATCTCATGGATCTAAATACACAAACAGGTGGTAGTGTGACTGTTTCTGATACCGTTTTTGCGGCAGATTATAATGAATCGTTGATTCATCAAGTCGTTACTGCTTATATGGCGGGTGGTCGAAGTGGTTCTAAAGCACAAAAAACACGTTCTGAAGTTCGAGGCGGCGGGATTAAACCATGGCGTCAAAAAGGCACAGGTCGGGCGCGGGCTGGTACAAGTCGGAGTCCTATTTGGCGTAAGGGTGGTGTAACTTTTGCGGCAAAACCTAAAAGTTGGTCGCAAAAAGTCAATAAAAAAATGTATCGCGGCGCAATTTGCTCGATTCTCTCTGAACTCATTCGTAAAGAACGTTTAGTCGTTGTTGATGATTTTGCGGTTGATTCATTAAAAACAAAAGCCCTTTTAACTAAATTAGATGGTTTAAATTTAAACGATTGTTTAATTGTAACAAAAGAGCTAGATGATAATTTATATTTAGCAGCCCGCAATCTTTATGCCGTTGGCGTTTGTGCTGATAGTGATATTGATCCTGTTTCATTGGTTGCTTATGAAAAAATGCTGATTACCACAGAAGCACTTAAAAGTATTGAGGCGCGTTTAGCATGAATAATAAAGAACGTTTAATGCAAGTTATTTTAAAACCAATAACAACTGAAAAAACAACAGGTTTAGCAGATAAAGCAAATACTTTTTCTTTTAAAGTATTGCCAAGCGCAACAAAAAAAGAAGTGCAGGGCGCGGTTGAATTACTGTTTAATGTTGAAGTTGTGGGTGTTCAAACAACCAATGTTAAAGGTAAAACCAAAAGAACAGGTGCTCGTATGGGTAAACGTTCGGATTGGAAAAAAGCGTATGTTCGTTTGAAAGATGGTCAAGATATCGATTTTGCTACGGCTTAAGCGATTTAAGTAGATATGAGTAACTAAAAATGGCAATTATCAAATCAAAACCAACCTCACCCGGACGACGCTTTGTTGTCCGTGTGACAAGACCTGAGTTACACAAAGGGAAACCTTTTGAAGCTTTAGTCGAAAAGAAATCAAAAACTGGCGGGCGTAATAACGCGGGTCGAATCACTACGAGACATCGTGGTGGAGGTCATAAGCAACGTTATCGTGTGATTGATTTTAAACGTAATAAGAAAAATATTGAAGGAGTTGTTGAACGCCTTGAGTATGATCCAAATCGGACCGCTTTTATTGCTTTAATCAGTTATAGAGATGGCGAAAAAGCGTATATTATTGCGCCTAAAGGCTTAGAGACGGGTGATGTGATTATTGCCAGTGAAGATGCGCCAATTACTAAGGGTAATTGTATGCCTTTACGCAATATGCCTTTAGGTTCGGTTATTCATTGTATTGAAATGAAACCTGGCAAAGGCGCGCAAATGGCTCGTAGTGCAGGAACTTATGCACAATTGGTCGCTCGTGAAGGTCAATATTGTACTTTACGTTTACGCTCTGGTGAGATGCGTAAAATTCCTTCGGAATGTACCGCTGTTTTAGGTGAAGTAAGTAACCATGAACACAGCTTACGTTCTTTAGGTAAAGCGGGTGCGAAACGCTGGAGAGGCGTTCGTCCTACCGTTCGTGGGGTTGCCATGAATCCAATTGATCACCCACATGGTGGTGGTGAAGGTCGGACTTCAGGAGGGCGTCATCCTTGTAGCCCTTGGGGTCAGCCAACAAAAGGTTTCAAAACTCGTAGTAATAAACGTACGGATAAAATGATTGTTCGTCGCCGTGGTCGCAAATAAATAGGTTTAAATTATGCCTCGTTCATTAAAAAAAGGTCCTTTCATTGATCATCATCTGATGAAAAAAGTATTGGATGCTGTAGAAACAAACAATAAACGTCCTATTAAGACTTGGTCTAGACGTTCAATGGTCGCACCTGAAATGGTCGGTCTGACTATTGCCATTCATAATGGCAATAAACATATTCCCGTGTTAATTAATGAGAATATGGTAGGTCATAAATTAGGTGAATTTTCCTTGACTAGAACTTTCCGTGGTCATATCGCGGATAAACAAGCAAAGGGTAAATAACGAATGGAAACTAGAGCTAAATTAAGCTACTCAAAAATGTCTGCCCAGAAAGGTCGCTTAGTTGCTGATCAAATTCGTGGAATGGAAGTTGAGAAAGCACTGGAATTACTGACTTTTAGCAAGAAAAAAGGCGCTTCATTAATGAAGAAGCTTTTAGATTCTGCCATTGCCAATGCCGAAAATAATAATGGCGCGGATGTGGATGAACTTGTTGTTAAAACAGTGTTTGTTGATGAAGGTCCAACAATGAAACGAATTAGACCGAGAGCAAAAGGGCGGGCAGCGAGAATATTAAAACGCACTTGTCATATTACTATTATTGTGGCTGACGCCTGATTTTTGGAGAGACAAAATGGGTCAAAAAGTACATCCAATTGGAATGCGTTTAGGTATTGTTACCGATTGGTCATCAAAGTGGTTTGCAGAAACCAAAGATTTTGCCAATATGCTAAATCAAGATTTAGCGGTTCGTAAATTTCTTAAAAAACGTTTGAGTCAAGCTTCTGTAAGTCGAATTCAAATTGATAGACCAGCAAGCAATGCCAATATTACCATTCACACGGCAAGACCAGGTTTAGTTATTGGTCGTAAGGGTGAAGATATTGATAAATTGCGTAAAGAAGTTTCCGCAATGATGGGAATTCCTGTTCATATCAATATTGAAGAAATTCGCAAGCCTGAGTTGGATGCGCAATTAGTGGCCGAAGCCATTGCTCAACAACTTGAAAAAAGAATTATGTATCGTCGCGCCATGAAGCGGGCTGTACAAAATGCCATGCGCTTAGGTGCGGGTGGTGTGAAAGTAAGTATTGGTGGACGTTTAAATGGAGCAGAAATTGCTCGCTCTGAATGGTATAGAGAAGGTCGCGTTCCTTTACATACTTTACGTGCCAATATTGATTATGGTACCGCTGAAGCACATACAACTTATGGAATTTTAGGCGTTAAAGTTTGGATTTTTAAAGGCGAAGTTTTTGCAGGTCAAGAAATTGAAGAACCAAAACCTGAAAAACGTAAACAGCGTAAACCTAGACAAAATAAGAGAGGCTAACGATGTTACAACCAAAGCGTACGAAATTTAGAAAACAACATAAAGGGCGTAATAGAGGCCTGGCTAAAAGAGGAACTGATGTTTCTTTTGGCGAGTATGGCTTAAAAGCAGTTACTCGAGGTCGCCTAACGGCAAGACAAATTGAAGCAGCTCGTCGAACAATTACTCGGCGGGTAAAACGCGGCGGGAAAATGTGGATTCGCGTATTTCCTGATAAACCCATTACTAAAAAACCTTTAGAGGTTCGGATGGGTAAAGGGAAAGGCGGCGTAGAATATTGGGTGGCTTTAGTCCAACCAGGTCGGATGTTATATGAAATTGAGGGTGTTTCGGAAGAGCTAGCAAGAGAAGCATTTGAGCTTGCCGCCGCGAAATTACCAGTTCAAACAGTTTTTGTGAAAAGAGCGAGTATCTAAATGAAAGCATCAGAATTAAGATCAAAAACGCCTGCTGAGTTAACCACTCTCTTATTGGAATTACGCAAAAATCAATTTGAATTGCGTATGCAATCAGCAACAGGTCAATTAGCTAAAGTGCATTTATTTAAAGAAACACGTAAAGATATTGCAAGAATAAAAACAATTATTAATGAAATGAAAGCGGGTACGGCATCATGAGTGAAGCGGCAGTAAAAACGAAACGTCGTTTACAAGGAAAAGTGGTCAGCGATAAAATGAATAAAACGATCACGGTTAAAGTGGAACGTTTAGTTAAACACGAAGTTTATGGTAAATATATTCGTCGTTCAACCAAAGTTCATGCCCATGATGAAAACAATGAATGCCATATTGGAGATACGGTGACAGTTGAATTATGTCGTCCTTTATCAAAAAATAAATGCTGGCGTTTAGTTAACATTGATTCAGCCGTCGGCTAAATTATTATTTTATTCAGAAATTGATAGGTAGTCTACGATGATTCAAATGCAAACCAATTTAAGTGTCGCTGATAATAGCGGCGCTAAAAGAGTTCAGTGTATTAAAGTTTTAGGTGGTTCTCATCGTCGTTATGCGGCGATTGGGGATGTGATTAAAGTCAGTATTAAAGATGCGATTCCTCGCGGTAAAGTTAAAAAAGGGGATGTCTATAATGCGGTTGTGGTACGTACTAGAAAAGGCGTACGACGCAGTGATGGTTCACTTATTCGCTTTGATGGTAATGCAGCTGTTATTTTAAATGCAAATCTGGATCCAATTGGAACACGTATTTTTGGACCAGTCACTCGTGAGCTAAGAACTAAAAAGTTTATGAAAATTATTTCATTAGCACCCGAAGTGCTTTAGGGGTAGAAAACCATGGCAATGAAAAAAATTAAAAAAGGCGATGACATCATTGTTATTGCTGGTAAGGATAAAGGCAAACGCGGTGTTGTTCTTAAAGTTGTTGATAATAAACTGTTAGTTGAAAATATCAATCTTGCCCGCAAACACGTTAAAGCAAATCCTAATGCGGGTGAGCCGGGTGGCATTGTTGATAGAGAAATGGCAATCGATGCGTCCAATGTGGCAATATTTAATAGTGCAACCAATCAGGCGGATAAAGTCGGTATTAAAACCTTAGAAGACGGTAAAAAAGTCCGATATTTCAAGTCAAACGGCGAAGTCGTTGATATTTAAGGCATAGAAAAATGAGCAGATTACAAGAGCTATATAGAGATAAAATTGTCGCTGATTTGAAAAAAGAATTCAATTATAAAAGCGTGATGGAAGTTCCTCAAATTACCAAAATCACCTTGAATATGGGGGTTGGTGAGGCGACGACCGATAAAAAAATCATGGATTTTGCGGTGGCTGATATGACTAAAATATCAGGTCAAAAGCCGATTGTTCGTAAAGCCAAAAAATCGGTGGCGGGTTTTAAAATCCGTGATGGTTGGCCTATTGGTTGTAAAGTCACTTTACGCCGTGACCAAATGTATGAATTTTTAGATCGTTTAATTAATGTCTCTATTCCACGTATTCGGGATTTTCGGGGTTTAAACCCAAAATCTTTTGATGGTCGGGGTAATTACAGCATGGGTATTAAAGAACAAATTATTTTTCCTGAAATCGAATATGAAAAAATTGATAAAATTCGAGGCATGGATATTACATTTACAACAACAGCAAAAACAGATGAAGAAGGTCACGCTTTAATGAAAGCATTTAACCTTCCATTAAGAGGTTAAGTTCAGATGGCAAAGAAAAGTATGATTGCTCGTGAAACTAAAAGAGCAAAATTAGTCATTCAGTATGCAGATAAAAGAGCCGCATTAAAAGAAATTATCCGTAACCCTAAAAGTTCGGTTGAAGCGGTTGATGAAGCTGTGATTAAATTAGCTAAATTACCGCGTGATTCAAGTCTTTCAAGACGTCGTAATCGTTGTCGTATTTCAGGTCGACCTCATGGGGTTTATCGTAAATTTGGTTTATGTCGTAATAAATTACGTAAAGCGGCAATGGCAGGTGAAATACCAGGTTTAGTCAAGGCTTCTTGGTAATTTTTAAACTTAGGCTAGACATCTATTGTTAATAACAGTATATTACGCGCCTATTTATTACCCCCTTTTTATATTTTGGGTATCGTGTTGCAAACAACAGCCTGACCCTAGGAGACAAACATGAGTATGTCCGATCCCATTGCTGATATGCTAACGCGTATTCGGAATGGTCAAAAATCAGAAAAAGCTTTAATATCAATGCCTGCTTCAAAGAAAAAAATCGCAGTGGCTATGGTTTTAAAAGACGAAGGTTATATTATTGACTATCAAGTTGATAAAGATTCAGTGAAACCTGAATTAAAAATCGAACTTAAATATTTTCAAGGTCAACCTGTTATTGATTTGATTAAGCGTGTGAGTCGTCCAGGTTTACGTATTTATAAAAAGCATCTTCAATTGCCCCAAGTTCGCGGTGGTTTAGGAGTTGCTATTATTTCAACATCAAAAGGGTTAATGACTGACCGTGCCGCGCGTAAAGCGGGACATGGTGGTGAAATCATTGCCTATGTTGCTTAATTAGGAGTTATTGAATGTCTCGTATAGCAAAAGCACCTATCCAAATAGCTGCCACGGCAACTTTAACCATTAATGGCGATGTTGTTACAATTAAAGGACCGAAAGGTGAGTTATCGCTCACCATTCATCAAGATATTAAAGTTGAATTAAATGAGGGTGTTGTAACCGTTCAACCCAATGATGAAAATTGTAAAAAATCTTGGGCACTGGCAGGAACCATGCGCGCTCTTATTAATAACATGCATACAGGTGTTATTGAAGGTTTTAGCAAAAAATTAACGCTGATTGGCGTCGGTTACAGAGCTAAGTCAAAAGGCAAAGTGCTTGAATTATCTTTAGGATTTTCTCATCCTGTTGAATATCAAGTACCAGAAGGCGTGACGATTGAAACGCCTTCACAAACTGAAATTATAGTAAGCTCTGCTGATAAACAACAAGTTGGTCAGGTTGCAGCTAAAATCCGTGCTTATCGTCCACCAGAACCTTATAAAGGTAAAGGTGTAAGATATTCTGATGAAGAAGTCGTCAGAAAAGAAGCGAAGAAAAAATAGGGCGATAAGATGAATAAAAAAGAAAATCGTTTGCGTCGTGCGCGTAAATCAAGAGCTAAAATGAATGAACTTAAGGTGCATCGTTTATCGATTCATCGGACTTCACAGCATATTTATGCTCAAATTATTGCGCCTGGATCAACCATTGTAACCAGTGCATCTACATTAGAAAAATCAATTGCAGATGGGCTTGAAGGTAAAACAGGCAATATTAATGCGGCGGCTGCGGTAGGCAAAGCGGTGGCGGAAAAATCAATTGCGGCTGGGGTAAAGGAAGTGGCATTTGATCGTTCTGGTTTTAAATATCACGGTCGTATTAAGGCGCTAGCAGAGGCTGCTCGTGAATCTGGACTTAAATTTTAAGGTTATATAAAATGGCAAAATTTGATGCAAATAATGATAGTGACGGTTTAATCGAAAAATTAGTCGCCGTAAACCGAGTTGCTAAAGTTGTTAAAGGGGGTCGTCAATTTGGATTTTCAGCACTAACCGTGGTTGGTGATGGAGAAGGGCGTGTTGGTTTTGGAATGGGTAAATCAAAAGAAGTCCCATTAGCAATCCAAAAAGCAATGGACACCGCTCGTCGCAATATGAAAAAAGTGGCGCTGAAAGGCAATACTTTACAATATGCACTCAATGGCTATCATGGTGCCGCAAAAGTCTATATGCAACCTGCTTCTGAAGGAACAGGAATCATTGCAGGTGGCGCAATGCGAGCCGTACTTGAAGCCGTGGGTATTCATGACGTTTTAGCAAAATGTATTGGCACAAATAACCCTGTTAATGTAGTACGTGCAACCTTAAATGGGTTAGCAGGAATGGATAGCCCTGAATACGTTGCAGCAAAACGTGGTAAAACAATTGAAGATATTCTGGGATAATCATGGCTGATAAAAAAATGATGAAAGTAACCCTAATACGAAGTATGTATGGTCGCGTTAAAGGTCATATTGAATGTGTTAAGGGTTTAGGTTTACGTCGTATACATCATACTGTTGAAGTTGAAGATACACCTTCAACCCGTGGTATGGTGAATAAAGTTTATTATATGGTTCGTGTTGAGGAAGCATAATGCAGCTAAATACATTAAGTCCTGCAGAAGGCGCTAAAACAGATAAAAAACGAGTCGGTCGTGGCATTGGTTGCGGTTGGGGTAAAACCTGTGGACGCGGTCATAAAGGTCAAAAGTCTCGTTCTGGTGGTACGGTTCAAATCGGTTTTGAAGGTGGTCAAATGCCATTACAACGCCGTTTACCTAAAGTCGGTTTTAGTTCTAGAATTTCAATTAAAAGTGCCAGTGTTCGATTAAGTTCTTTAGCTAAAGTTGAAGGCAATGAAATTACTTTAGCAACGCTTAAAAAAGCGGGGCTAATTAAGAAAAGCATTTTACAAGCTAAAATTTATCTTTCTGGCGAAATCTCAAAAGCAGTTAATATTAAAGGGATTGCTGTTAGCAAAGGTGCTAAAGCCGCAATTGAAAGTGCTGGCGGAACAGTAGAAGTTTAATGGCTAAGAAACCAATATTACCCGAAGGTAGCTTCTCTAAAGTTGCAGAATTAAGATCTCGCTTTTTATTTTTAGTGATGGCTTTAATTGTTTACCGAATTGGTACTTTTGTTCCTGTTCCGGGTGTTAATGCCAATGCGTTAGCGCAACTTTTTAATACCGATCAAGGTTCGATTCTTGATATTTTTAATACCTTTTCAGGCGGTGCTTTAAGTCGTGCCAGCCTTTTTGCACTCGGTATTATGCCCTATATCTCCGCCTCTATTATTGTTCAGTTAATGACTTCGGTTGTACCTAAACTAGAACAATTAAAAAAAGAAGGCGAATCAGGTAAACGTAAAATTACCCAATACACCCGTTATGGAACCGTGGTTTTAGCCACCTTTCAAGCGGTCGGAATTGCTGTTTCATTACAGGGTCAAAGCATTAGTGGTGCCAATATTGTGGCACATCAAGGTTTTAACTTTGTTTTTATCGCTACAATTTCACTCGTTACAGGCACAATGTTCTTAATGTGGTTAGGTGAGCAGATTACCGAACGAGGTTTAGGTAATGGTATCTCAATGATCATCTTTGCGGGGATTGTTGCGGGATTACCTTCTGCCATTGCTGGCACTTTTAAATTGGTTAGTTCGGGTGAAATGAGTCCGATTGTGGTTTTAACCTTATTTATTTTAGTTGGTTTAGTAACCGCTTTTGTGGTTTATGTTGAACGTGGACAAAGACGAATTACCGTTAATTATGCCAAGCGTCAACAAGGGCGTCGCATGATGGCGGCACAAAGTACGCATTTACCTTTAAAATTGAATATGGCAGGGGTTATTCCACCGATTTTTGCATCCAGTATTATCTTATTTCCAACGACCATGGTTTCCATGATTGGTACAGGTAGTGATACCCGTTGGTTACAAGGTTTAGTGAGTAAAATATCCCCTGGACAACCGCTTTATATCGTCTTTTATGCGACCGCAATTATTTTCTTCTGTTTCTTTTATACTGCATTAATGTTTAATGCTAAAGAAACCGCAGATAACTTAAAAAAATCAGGTGCTTTTATTCCTGGGATTAGACCAGGCGCACAAACAACAAAATATATTGATGCAGTTATGTCAAGATTAACGTTTGCAGGGGCAATTTATATTACCTCCGTTTGTTTATTACCTGAATTTTTACGATTAGGTTGGAATGTTCCCTTCTATTTTGGTGGCACTTCATTACTAATTATCGTGGTCGTGATTATGGACTTTATCGCACAAGTTCAATCACAATTATTATCCCATCAATATGATGGACTATTAAGTAAAAAATAACATCATATATTGGAGTTAAAAAATGAAAGTTCGTGCATCTGTTAAAAGAATTTGCAAAAACTGTAAGATTGTTAAACGCAAAGGCGTGGTTCGAGTTATTTGTAAAGATCCACGTCATAAACAACGTCAAGGCTAATTAACTAATTAGCTTAAATTTAAATTAATACTTGATTATAAAGTAATAAAGAGATACTCTTTGCGCCCTTTATATTCATCCTAGTATCAGAAATCAGGAGTTAAGATGGCTCGTATTGCAGGCGTCAATGTACCCGACAGAAAACATGTTATTATTGCGTTAACCGCTATTTATGGCATTGGTCGTTCCCGTTCAGCTAAAATTTGTCAGGCAACTAACATTGAGCCTAGTCGAAAAATTTTCGATTTAACGGATAGTGAAATAGAGTCACTACGGGTTGAAATTGCAAAGTATACCGTTGAAGGTGATTTACGTCGTGATGTTTCAATGAACATCAAGCGTTTAATGGATTTAGCCAGTTATCGGGGCATCCGTCATCGTCGTAGTTTACCTTTAAGAGGGCAACGGACAAAAACAAATGCAAGAACAAGAAAAGGGCCACGTCGTCCTATTAAACGTTAATTTATTAATTTTAAAAAATTCAAATTTTTAGGTACGCCAAATGGCAAAAAATACATCAAAAACTAAGACAAAGAAAAAAATTAAAAAGAATATTGCGGATGGTGTCGTACATGTTCATGCTTCTTTTAATAACACCATTATCATGATTACAGACCGCCAAGGCAATGCATTAGGTTGGGCAACTGCGGGGGGATCTGGTTTTAGAGGCTCACGTAAAAGTACTTCTTTTGCAGCACAGGTTGCGGCTGATCGTGCAGGTGAAATTGTTAAAGAATTTGGTGTTAAAAACTTAGATATTGAAGTCAAAGGTCCTGGTCCTGGTCGGGAATCTGCAATTCGGGCATTAAATAATGCAGGGTTTAAAATTACCAGTATTAAAGATGTGACCCCTATTCCTCATAATGGCTGTCGCCCACCTAAAAAACGTCGCGTTTAGACTTCGGAGTTAAAGAAAATGGCAAGATATATAGGTCCAAAATGTAAACTAAGTCGTCGTGAAGGCACTGATTTATTTTTAAAAAGTCGTTCAAGATCACTTGATACCAAATGTAATATGGAAAAAGTGCCTGGTCAAACAGGAGATAGAAGAGGACGCTTATCTGATTACGGCTTACAATTACGTGAAAAACAAAAAGTTCGTAGAATGTACGGTATTTTAGAAAAACAATTCCGTAATTACTATAAAAAAGCAGCACAACAAAAAGGTAATACAGGCGATAATCTATTACAATTATTAGAAACTCGTTTAGACAATGTGGTCTACCGCATGGGATTTGGTTCAACTAGAGCAGAATCACGTCAATTAGTCAGCCATAAATGTATTTTAGTGAATGGTGAAGTGGTTAATATTGCTTCTTATAAAATCAAATCAGGTGATACTGTTTCGGTTCGTGAAAAATCAAAGAAACAAATCCGCGTTATTAGTTCAATGGGACTTGCCGAACAATATGGGTTTGTTGATTGGATTGATGTTAATGCGAAAGATTTGTCAGGTACTTTTAGTCGTTTACCTGAACGTTCAGATTTACCTGCTGAAATCAATGAACATCTTATTGTTGAATTATATTCAAAATAAGTTTAGTTATTTAATCGAGGTTTTTTATGTCCACTTTTTTAAAACCAAGGACAATTAATGTTCAAAAAATTACGGAACGCCATTCAAGAATAATTTTAGAACCCTTTGAAAGAGGGTTTGGACATACATTAGGAAATGCGTTAAGACGTATTTTATTATCATCAATGAGTGGTTGCGCCGTTGTTGAAGCTGAAATTGATGGTGTTTTGCATGAATACAGTTCACTTGAAGGCGTGCATGAAGATATTTTAGATATCTTATTAAACCTGAAAGGGTTAGCGTTAATTATGGATGGTATTGATGAAGCTGAATTAAGCATTGATATTCAAGGTCCTGCGATTGTTAAAGCGGGTGATTTAAAATTACCCAATGATATTACTTTAGCCAATCCTGATCATATTATTGCGAATTTAACCGATAAAGGGCATTTAAAAATGCGTCTTTTAGCCGTTCGCGGTCGCGGTTATCAACCTGTTGCAACCCGAGAAACCAATAATGAAAAACAAATTGGTTTATTACAATTAGATGCTTCTTTTAGCCCTGTTGAACGGGTTTCTTATGAAGTTGAAGATGCTCGTGTTGAACAGCGTACAGATTTAGATAAACTGGTTTTAGATTTACGTACCAATGGTACTTTAGATCCAGAAGAAGCGATTAGAAAAGCATCGACTATTTTACATGAGCAATTATTGGCTTTTGTTAATTTAGATGAAACTACCGTTGAAGAAGAAGAACCCGAAGAAGAAACCCCATCTATCGATCCTATTTTATTACGTTCGGTTGATGATTTAGAATTAACAGTCCGTTCAGCAAACTGTTTAAAAGCAGAAAATATTCATCTTATTGGTGACTTAATTCAAAGAACAGAAATTGAACTATTGAAAACGCCTAATTTAGGTAAAAAGTCATTGACTGAAATTAAAGATGTTCTTGCTTCAAGAGGCTTATCATTAGGTATGCGGATTGAAAATTGGACAGCAGAAAATATTGAACTTGCTAGTTAAAATATTAAATAATATAACCAAATCAACAAAATCGGAAGAAAGCAGTTATGCGTCATCGTAAGTCAGGTCGTAAATTAAATCGTAATAGTTCACATCGTAAAGCGATGTTTAGAAACATGGCTTGTTCTTTATTTGAACATGAGCTGATTAAAACCACTTTGCCTAAAGCTAAAGAACTACGTCGGGTTGCTGAACCATTAGTCACTCTTGCTAAAACAGACTCTGTGGCTAAACGTCGTTTGGCTTTTTCAAGATTAAGAGATAATGCCATTGTGGCAAAATTATTTACTGATTTAGCACCTCGTTATAATAGCCGCCCTGGTGGTTATATCCGTATTTTAAAATGCGGTTATCGAGTCGGTGATAAAGCGCCGATGGCATATGTTGAATTAGTTGATCGTCCTAGAGAAGATGATGAATAACAATTGATTGTCTAAATCAAAATAAAAAAACCGAGTTTAGGCTCGGTTTTTTTATGTCTAACCTTTATAGAGAAAGTAAAATGGCTCAAATTCCTGATATTTTGATTAAAATTATTAAACGTAAAGAACAAGAAATTCAGCAGTGCAAACAATTACAATCCCAAGCCCGATTAATTGAACAACTTAACCAAGCTTCTCTGCCTCGGGGATTTGTTAAAGCCATTGCCAATAAAATAGCCCAACAAGAATCTGCTGTGATTGCTGAAATTAAAAAAGCCTCTCCCAGTAAAGGAGTTATTAGAGAAAATTTTATTCCTGCTGAAATTGCGGAAAGTTATGCGCAAGGCGGGGCGACTTGTTTATCTATTTTAACCGATATTGATTTTTTTCAAGGATCGAATGATTATTTAATACAAGCTCGGGCGGCTTGTGATTTACCTGTGATCCGTAAAGATTTTATTATTGATAGTTATCAAGTTTATGAAGCTCGAGCCATTAATGCTGATTGTATTTTATTAATTGCCGCCTGTTTAACCGATGAAAAAATCGAAGAATTAAATACATTAGCGCAACAATTAGGCATGGATGTTTTAATTGAAGTTCATAATCAGCAAGAATTAGAGCGTGTTTTACCTTTAAATAATACCTTAGTCGGGATTAATAACCGTAATTTACGTACTTTTGAAGTTAATTTACAAACTACTCTTAATTTATTACCTTTAATTCCTTCTGATAGAATTGTTATTACTGAAAGCGGAATTTTAACGGCTCAAGATGTTAAACTAATGCAAGACAATCAAGTCTCAGGTTTTTTAGTCGGGGAAGCTTTTATGCGGGCTGATAATCCTGGGCAGGCTTTATCTGATTTTTTTGAGGATCATTCTAATGTTTAATATTTGCTATATTAAGGTTGAACCAACCACTTTTTTAATGAAATTTAAAAAAGGTAAATTAAAACAAGAAGGGAAGGGCTTATCTTTTTGGTATTATGCGCCTACAACCTCTTTAGTTGCGGTTCCAACTAGTACGATGGATATTCCTTTTATCTTTAAAGAAACAACTCAAGATTTTCAAGAAGTCTCTGTACAAGGACAATTAACTTTTCGGATTGCCAATCCAAAACAGTTAGCGGAATTAATGAATTATACTTTAGATCCAAAATCTAAAACAAAAGCCTATATTTCCGATGATCCCCAAAAATTAGCCAATCGTATTATTATTTTAACCCAAGTTAAAATGCGAATTGAACTTGAAAAACTCACGTTACGTCATTCATTAACGGCTTCACAAACCTTAGTTAAAAATGTTATGGCAACATTAAAAAATTCAGACGTGATTGATTCTTTAGGTTTAGAAATTTTAGATTTATCAATTACCGCGATTCAACCCAGCCCTGATACTTCTCGTGCTTTAGAAGCGGCGGTTCGTGAGCAACTCTTAGAAGAAGCAGATATTGCAATTAATAAACGCCGTAATGCCGCCATTGAACAAGAACGCGCTTTAAAAGAAAACGAACTCCGCACCGAACTTGCCGTACAAGCTAAACAGCGGGAAATTAGCGAAGCTGAAGTTGAAACTCAACGCATTATTCAAGAACAAAGAAATAAAATGGCGTTTGAACAATTAGGCGCAGATATTGATAAAGAAGAAAAGCGCAAATCCTTAGTTGATTTAGAAGTTAATAATAATAATAAACAAGCGGATAGCCAAGCTTACTCCCTAAATAAAACCTTTACTGCTTTAAGTCAAGTTGATGTTAAAACTTTAGAAGCACTCACGGCTTCCCGCCTTGCACCAGAACAATTAATTGCTCAAGCTTTTAAAGAATTAGCCATTAATTCAGATAAAATTGGACAATTAAATATTTCTCCAGATTTATTACAAGCATTATCAAATACCCCGTTAAAATGAAAAATCTGGGTCAAAAAATTATTCTTATTACCAAACAAACTTGTTTACAAGAGATGTTGGCACAACATAATACCAAAGCACAAACGGCTTTTTATCTTGAAAGCCGAGGTGATAAAGTGGAACATTATGAATCTGAAGATACCCAATATCAACAAGCATTAGAAAAGGTCTTTGAAGAATTACAAACGATGGGACGGGTGCAAATTTTAGAACGCGCTTTATTAGTTAATTTTATTTTTGCAGAGGATGATATTGTTGTTGTTTTAGGACAGGATGGATTAGTTGCCAATGTTTTAAAATATCTAAATCGTCAACCTGTTATTGCTATTAATCCTGATCCACAACGTTATGATGGTATTTTATTGCCTTTCCAATTAACAGATATACACATAGTAGCCGATGTGATTAAAGGGCGTTATCAAAAAAAAGAAATCACCATGGCACGAGCAAAATTAAATGATGGGCAAGAATTATTAGCCGTTAATGATTTTTATATCGGTCCCCGCTATCCTATTTCAGCTCGTTATCAATTAAATATTAATGGCTTAAGTGAAAATCAATCTTCCAGTGGTTTAATTATTTCAACAGGACTCGGTTCATCAGGTTGGTTAAAGAGTGTGGTTATTGGGGCAGCGGGTATTTTAGGACAAGTCAATCAACAAACCCCACAGTTTAGTTGGGATAGTCGTTATTTATATTATGCGGTACGCGAGCCTTTTCCAAGTCAAACAACAGGGACTTCTTTAGTTTATGGTAAAATTGAAGAAGTGAGTCATTTTAGTTTAACTTCTCAAATGGCAAATTATGGCATTATTTTTAGTGATGGGATGATTGATGATAGTATTGGTTTTAATACGGGGATTAGTGTTGAAATTGGCTTAGCGGAACAACAAGGTTGTTTAGTGGTTTAGTTAAAAAACACAAACAGGTTGTAAAGCAATGGTTTCTGTTAAAACAGTAAATAAATCATCCTTACGGAGTAATCTGACTTTATAGGCTGTTTTAGCAGAAGGAATAACAACTGCTGCTAAATTTAATATTTCAGCTAAAGCATCGTAGCGCGCATCAGGCGTTGTTAACTGAGTTAATAATTCAAGTTTTTTTAATTTAAAAGTAAAGTCATCGCCTATTTGCTCAAATGCTAATTGATATTGTGCGTTAACCCCATTAATTTCTGCAACGGGAATTTTTAATTCGGCAGGAGTTGTTGTTGTATAAGTTGATTGGCAAGGCGGAATGGTTATATTGGAACAAGTATCATAACGATTATCTAAATTATAACCACTGCCCCAATACCAAGGATCTTGATAAATTAACGTATTTAAACGCCGCTCACAAAGATGATCTTTAGGTTGATTATTGGCAACAATCCAATTATTTAAGGTTGGAATATCTTCTCGAAAAAGTGGACCTTGCGGCGCTTTTGTATTATCTCCCCAGAGCCCTTCAAACCAAAGCCAACTTGTTTTATTTTCAGCAATGGGAGCTAAATCAATTAAATCATAATCTTTTAGTTGCTCGGCATCTCCCCGATGTTCATCAACTAAACCCGCTGCATATAAGGTTTTTCCTGAAATAGCATAAGAACCATGCCCGCCATTAGAAATATAAACACAAGGTTTCTTATTTTGTTGAAAACAAGGTTCTGCTGTTAAGGTTTGAATAGAATAACGAGTGGCTTCAAAATGAGTGGAATAAACGGCTTCTTGAATATTTTCATTATTATCTAAAAATAAAGTAATCGACTCCCAATCTCCACGATGAATTCCCGCCCATTCATTGTGAAAATAAAAAAACCAATATTGAATGGCAATGGGATAAAATTTGGTTTGTTCTTTGGTTACTTTAAAATAAACGGTCGGTTTTGCATCTACTCGTAAGGTATAAGCCAAAATATCCACATTTTCTGTAACAGGCAATTCTAATGCAATCTGAGAAAAATCTAAATCGGTGCTTTGTTTTAATATCGGATCGCCCAAATTATTAAAATTATCCAAAGGAATTTGATCTTCTGCTTGATAATTGACCCCTTGCCATATTAAATTTTCTTTGGCTTTTAAAGAAATATAAGCTAAAGGTAATTTTTCAATATTGATAGGGGTGTAATCAGTATAAGGATAATCGGGATTTTGAACTTTGAGATCAACATAAGATCCCTTTGATAATAATAAAATGGGAGCATAATTTTGAGCAAGCTGTTTATCTGTTAAGGCATAACTCAGCGGGCTTAATAAAACAACAAAAACCAAGGTATAATTTAGCTTATTCATAAGAGGGTTGTTTTTTAAATAATAATAAGTCGCCACTTTCGCCCCGTAATGCTAATTTATCTTCTTTAATAACATATTCAAAATTACGAACTTTACCTGACTCATTCATTCGCATTGAAATATAACGCCCTTTAGAACGAATATCCCCTCGATAAATCTGATTATTCATTTGTTGAATCTTAAAACGTCCATAACCAATGGTCATAATATCTCCTGTATTACTCATCCAACGACCATCTAAATCAGTCGCTTTTTCTTTACGATAACTTTTAGTAACAGGCGTTGCTTGAGGATATAATTCATTGGTATTATAGCGATATTGGGTTAATTCTTTGGCTTTTTCTTTTTGTAACTTCCAGCGATAATATTCTTGATAATCTTCATTATTTTGGTAGCTGGAAGTTGTTGTGGCAACTTGTTTTTTTTGTTGAGCAAAAGCAGGCATTTGTTTCATTAAATCAGCCATAGGTAATTTATTTTTATTTCCGCCCATTAAACTTTGTGCTTGCGCCATACCTGGTAATTGCCCGCCTCCCATACTTGACATGGGATTCATCATCCCCATCATTGGATTCATTCCAGGCATGCCCATGCCGTACAGCGGCATCATTCCCATTTGGGATGGATTCATATAATTTTGCCACTGCTTAAATTGCAACCATTGCATATATTCATTATTACCCATTAATCCCCCACCATAACTTGAACGGTTGGAAGCACGGGAATCAATATAATTTGATTTATTAATAAAACCCACGCCATCCATCATATCTAACATCATATCTGCCATGTTATCTCCCACGGCATTTGTTTCAGCAAAAGTAAGCGGAGTTATAAAGTAAATAAAGGTTGCAAAAATAATCGTATAATATTTTTTAGGATTCATTTTAATAATATATTGGATTTAAAGAAGATTTTTTTATAATTTTAGCTTAAAAACAAAGTTTATTGCGCTTCCATTTGATTTAATTGCTCTAAAATATCTAAAATTAATTTCTGAGTCGCTTCATCTTTACCCGCGCATAATCGTTCAGGATCCCGTTCTCCATCCATTAAAGGACGTAAAACCCCTGCTAATTGCCCCATACTGCCGCCTGCTTTTTGCATTTGATCAGCCATATTACCCATTAAAATTAACGCTTCGGGATGCAAAGAAGCATCTTTAATCATACCCGCAAGCCCAGGAGCCGCTAAGGTTGGGTTTGGTTTTGCAGTGGGATCAGGTAATGTATTCGGATCTTGCATACCCCGCATAACAGCTTCTGCAATCACCATATCTTCTTCATCTAAACCTTTAATAATAGATAAATCACGATTACCCGCCACAATTAAACGAATCGCATTAGCTAAAGGCGACCAACCATTAGATTCAGCGGCTGCAAGGGCATCTTCGTATTCTTTGCGTAAAGATTCATTATGCGCGCATTTAACAACCGTACAGATAAATTGAGCATGGGCGGTGATGATTTGTTCATGGTGGCTGGGTAATTTCATATTTTTTTAAGTTTGGTTAATATTTAGAGCTTCTTCAACAATTTCTCGAACATCGGCATTTTCATCATTTAAAAATGCTTTTAATTGTGTTTCTGCTTGATGAGATAAGCCAAGATAATAACAGATATCGCCTCGAATATTTGCGGGTTGTTGGTTTAAATTTTGACTTAATAACGTAATGGTCGGTTCTAAAAAAGGACTGCTCTCAAAAGATTCAAAAATAATATTTAAACCAATGCGCACCGCCATCGGTGTTTCTTTATCTAAAACTAAGTCACAAATAAAATTAAAATCTTCAGGTTGTTTATTTAACCAAGTAATCACCGTATCAACGGCTTGATTTTCAATTAACCAACTAAAATAAAGTGTCTTGGCATTGTCTTGTTGACTTGTTTTAGCCCAATAGGCTAGTTCTTGTTCTGTTAATTTACCTGTAAATGCAAATTCATTAATTTTAACCCAAGGAACTTGGCGGACGCCTTCTTGTTTGGCTATTGTTTGTTCAAATTGAATATTAAATACTTCAATAGAACGTAACTTTCCTTGTTTAATTAATTTCATTAAAGCATCCATTACTACAGGACAATGAGCACAACCTGTTGCTATTAATAAAATGGCATGAGGCGGATTAACAGACATAAAATAACCTATTTTTGATTGATTAATTTAAAAATAGCCTTCGCCCCTTGTTGACTGGCATTACATTTTAATTGTTGACGAATCCGCTGATAAATTGGATATTTTTTATTATTATTTTTATCTTGCAATAATTTTTCAACTTCATTAACAATTAAATCAGCACGGCACTTTGATTGTAATAATTCGGGCGCTAAGGCTTGATCGGCTAAAATATTAATCATTGAAAAATAATGAATTTTAACTAATTTAAATAATTGAATAATCCCATAAGTTAAGGGATTTAAGCGATAACAAACCACCATTAAACGCCCGACTAATAAGCCCTCTAAAGTGACGGTTCCCGAGGCAACAATGGCAATATCACAAGCCGCAAAAATTTGCGCGGTTTCAGTTTGAAAACACGTTATTTTAAGATTAGGCGCTTGTTCTTGTAATTGTTGAATAAAATAATCTTGAGTTTTTTGAGTTGCAAAATTACTAATAAATTGTATTTCGGGATCTTTTTTTTGTAAAAGAAGGGCGGCTTCTATAAAAATAGCGCTATGACGTTTAATTTCTCCCATCCGACTGCCTGCTAACAGGGCAACCGTCGTTGATTCTTTAAGATCTAACACTTGTCTTGCGGCTGTGGTATTTTTTTGAGGTTGGATTTTATCCGCTAATGGATGACCAATATAAGTGGCATTAATATTAAATTTTTTTAAATAAGCTTCTTCAAATGGAAAAATAGCCAATAAGAGATCGGTTGCTGCTTTTAATTTTTTATGACGTCCTTCCCGCCATGCCCATAATGTTGGACTCACATAATGAACAGTTGGAATCCCCGCCTTTTTTAACGTTGTTTCTAATACTAAATTAAAATCTGGCGCATCTAAACCAATGACCACATCAGGCGGGTTATTAATCCAATGTTTGATTAAATCCCGCCGCATTTTCATTAATTCAGGTAAATGTTGCAGTACTTCAACCAATCCCATCACAGAAAGTTTTTCCATTGGGTAAAGACTACGACATCCTAAAGCTTGCATTTGGGTTCCCGCAATCCCTTCAAACTCAATTTTAGAATTTTGTTTTAACATGGCTGCCATAAGTCCCGCCCCTAAAATATCTCCTGAAGGTTCGGCGGCAATAATGGCGACTTTAAGTGATTTATTAATTATTTATTAACCTCGAATAATACTGCGATTACTTTTTTCTAAAAAATCCAGCAAGGTTGTTATTTTGGGTTCTATTTCGGCTAATTCGGCGATTTGAGATTTTGCTTCTGTTAAAGTATGTCCTCTTAAATATAAAATTTTAAAGGCTTGTTGAATAACTTTAATATTGTCTTTATTAAAGCCTTCCCGTCGTATTAAGCCGCCTTTATTAATGCCGCGAGGAACTGCAGGATTACCATTTGCAATAATATAAGGTGGAATATCTTTGGTAATTAAAGTCGAAATTCCCGTAAAACAATGACTGCCAATTTGACAAAATTGATGAACCAAACTAAACCCACCTAAAATAGCCCAATCATGTAAATGAACATGCCCTGCTAAAGAACAATTATTCGCCATAATCACATGATTGCCTAATTGGCAATCATGAGCAACATGAGTATAAGCCATTAATAAATTGTGATTACCTATTTTAGTGACACTGTGATCATCAATGGTTCCGCGATGAATAGTGGCATATTCTCGAATGCGATTATGGTTGCCAATTTCTAACCTTGTTTGTTCGCCATTATATTTTAAATCTTGAGGATCGCCGCCAATCGCGGCATAAGAATAAATATGATTATCTTCCCCAATCAAAGTTTCACCTTCAATCACCACATGAGAGGCAATTTTACAATTTTTTAGAATGGTTACATTTGCCCCGATCACACTAAAAGCACCAATTTCAACACTTTGATCAATTTTTGTATTGGGGTCAATAATAGCGGTTGGATGAATCACAATTTATTTATTCTCAAGAGTCAATTTTTTATTAAAAAAGTATAGTTTATGTTTAATAATGATGTTGTAAAAATAAAATAATGTTAAAATTCAGTACTTATAAATACTAAGAGATAAAATATGGCTCGCGTCACCGTTGAAGATTGTTTAGATAATGTAGATAACCGTTTTAATTTAATTTTATTAGCTTCTAAAAGAGCCCGCCAACTTGCGGGGGGCGTTGAGCCTTTAGTGGATTGGGATAATGATAAACCCACCGTGGTTGCATTGCGTGAAATTGCCGAAGGTTTAGTCACCAATGAAACCATTAGTAAAACAAAAAGCACCCCAGCAGATGATATTGCTGCCGCCATTCAAGCCGAATTTAATCGGGTTGATTAAGGGCAATATGCACAATAATTTCTTTTAGGGCGGGCATATCCAGTATTTCAATATGGCGACGGGTAATTTTAATTAAACCTTGTTTCTGAAAACTAGAGAAAATACGACTGACTGTTTCTTCTGCAAGCCCTAAATAACTGCCTAATTCCCCTCTGGATAAGGTTAGAAAAAAGTCATTTGCCGAAAATCCTCTTTGGGCATAACGATGAGAAATATCAATTAAGAAATAAGCAAGGGCTTCATTGGCATTAATTTTGGTAATGACCCGCTGCTTTCCTGTAATACTGCTAATTTCTTTACTTAATAAAGTAAAAACTCTATTTTGTAACATGGGGATTTTAGCAGTTAAAGCACTGAGTTGATCAAAAGGCAATTCACAAAAAGTAGAAGTTTCTAATGCTTCTGCAGTACAACTATAATATTGACTGCTAATGGCGTCTAAAGCCAATAATTCTCCAGGTAAGTGATAACCAATAATATGGCGTTGTTGTTGATCTTCAATATAAGTTTTAAAAGAACCTGAAATAACGGCATAAATACCATTTAATTTTTGACCTTTTTGATATAGAATATCTCCTTTATTTAAAGGTTGTCCGCGTTTAATAATGGCGTTTAATTGTTGAGTTTCAGAATCTGAAAGTCCAATCGGTAAACAAAAGCTTTTTAAAGCACATTGTTGGCAAGATATTTTTGATTTAAGCATTATAAGGGGAATAAGATTTTTAAGAATAACCGAGAGTCAATAAAAAACGGGCTTATGTTTAAAAAAACATAAACCCGTTGGTCAAACAAGAACTGTTAATTAAAAACAGTGCTTATCTTTGTTGTACAGATGCTTTAACTGCTGGAGCTTTTGGAGCTTGCATTTGTGGAGCAGGCATATAATAACCACGACCATAAGGAGCTCCGCCATAACCTGCATTGCCATTTTGACCTTGGTAGTTACCATAACCATTACCTTGACCTTGGTAATTGCCATAACCATTACCTTGGTAATTGCCATAACCGTTACCATAGCCATTGCCGTAACCATTACCATAAGCGTTACTGTTACCACGACCATTTCCACGACCTTGACCACGACCACTAAAAGTCATGCTGAAATCGCCAGAACCGTCCATATTACCTGAACCATCACCAGCGCCGTTACCATAGCCATTGCCATTGCCGTAACCATTACCATTACCGTAACCATTGCCATTACCGTAACCATTTCCATAGCCGTTACCATTGCCCCAGCCATTTCCAGAACCATTGTTATTATTGTCCCAAGGCATATTCCAGTCTGCTTGCGCTGTAGAAAGAGCCAAAGTTGCAACTGCTGCAATAGCGCCAGTACTCATAATTTTTGTTAATTTTTTCATTTATAACATACTCCGAGGATAAAAAATTGTTGTGTTAATTATAACTATAATGTATGCCAGTTTTTCTGACGACCTAAGTATGGTTCATAAGATGGGATCTAGCAAGTTTAAATTTGCTATTAAATTTTTTTGGTGTTATCGGCTGAGTACAATATCTTAGGATCAATCAATGGAGCGCTATCAATCAGCACTTTATTATCTTTAACCCGTTGATAAAAACAACTGCGTCTTCCCGTATGACAAGCAGGTCCCGTTTGATCAACTATTAATAATAAAGTATCACCATCACAATCAAAACGCATTTCTTTTAATACTTGAATTTGCCCAGATTCCTCACCTTTACGCCAATATTTTTGACGCGAACGTGACCAATAACAAACTCGCCCTGTTGCAAGGGTTTCTTCTATTGATGTTTGATTCATCCATGCCATCATAAGCACTTCTTTAGTATCAAATTGTTGTGAAATAGCGGGAATTAAACCCGCTTTATTGTAAGCAAGCTGAGCTAAAACTTCCGCCAAATTTGCATTATTTTTAAATTCATTCATGTTTTTTCTGGATTAGATGAGGACTCGATCACCCGAACGTCACGTTGCGGAAAAGGAATTACAATATTATTTTCAGCTAATACGGTTTCGATTTCCCAATTATAAGCAGAACGAACCCCGCCTGGTCTTCCCATCCATTCGGGTTTAATCCAAACCACTAATTGAAAATCTAAACTACTGTCACCAAAATTAATCAATCGAACTTGGGGTTTTTTTGATTCGGGTGAAGTTAAAGTATAGGGCAGGGCGGAGATGGCTTCAATAATAAGATCACGCATTCTTTCTTTATCAGTCCCATAAGCCACGCCAAAATTGGTTCTAATCCGCATCGTGCGATCTTTCATTGTCCAATTGGTAATACTATTATTAACAAATTCAGAATTAGGCACAATAATATCAATATTATCATTGGTGTTAATGACCGTGCTACGAATATTAATTTCTTTGACTGTGCCTCTTAACCCTGTTGAGAGTTCAACATAGTCCGCCACCCGCATACTTTGTTCAAACATTAAAATAATGCCTGAAACAAAATTATTAATAATATTTTGTAAACCAAAGCCAATGCCAATACTTAAAGCACTAGCAAAAAGGGTAAATTTAGTCACATCCAAACCAATATTAGAAAACGCAATCAATAAAGTAATCGACATCACGGCAAAACCAATAATACGATGTAATGTTTTAATAGAAGCGGGGCGCATTCCGCTATATTGATTTACTTTATCAATTGAATGACAAATAATACGGGAAATAAGCCAACCCATAAAAAAGATCAAACAAAGACGTAAAATACTGTTTGTTGTCACAGCCGTGTCATTAATCGTAAATAAAGAAGCGGTCATCCATCGTCGAATTTTATGCCAGCTTTGTTTCAATGTTGCATCCGCTTTTTCAATTAACACCGTGCTTTTTTTAGTCTTTTTTTCGAGTTTTTCCTGAAATAAATGTAATAAAATATTTTGTTCACTTAATGCTTTTGTTAAATTTTTTAAACTAATATGTAAATAATCAATGGCCCGAATTCCTTTGCTAGTTGTAAAAGTTAATAAGGTATTTTTTTGGATTTCTTGAAAAGCCCTTTCTTCTTTTTTTAAATGAATTTGAGTTTTATCAAGCCATTTTTTTAATTGTTGGATCCGTTGTTCCGTTGTTTTATAAAACAAACGAATTTCTTTAGTCGGGGCTTTTTGTTCAAATTTAAGTTGATAAAGTGCTAAAACTAAGGACGCATTTAAATGATTGGTTTCAATAATTTTAATATCAACCTCTTTGCGTAAAGAGCGTAAATTAAAAACTTGTTGTTTTAAAATGGCATTATCATCGCGTGTATCAATGGCATGTTCTTGTTTTTTTAAAGCCGATAATTCAATGGATTTTTGATGTAATTTTTGTTCCACATCCGCCACGGTTTGGCGGGCTTTTTCAAGTCGAGATAAAGATAAGGTCAGTTTTGAAAAAATGGTTTGATGATGTTTTTTCAAACGATTTAAATATCGTTCTTTTGCTTTTATTTGTCTTTTAAGCTGTTGTTTATTAATATCTAATAAGGCAATTCTAAATTGTTGTTTAATCCAAGTTAGCCCTTGAATTAATTTAATTTGTTCATTATCTAATTTTTTTTGATAAGCTTTTTTTATGGTTAATAAGCTTTGTTGTTGTTTTTTTAACTCAGTTGCTAAACTTTGAGTAGATGAATTTAAAAGCTGTAATTTTGACTGGGTAATGGTGGTTAAATTAATTATTTCAGTTAGATCTTCCAAATGATAACTTGGCTTATTTTCAAAAATCGGCGCATCGGCAAGACTAAAAGGCATGCTTCTTTTATTAAAATAAGTTTCAATTAAAGGCAAGGTTTTATTAATCACAAGTGCCGCCTGTTGAGATTTTTTAAGCAGAATTAATTGTTCCTTTAATAAATTAATTTTATTTTCAAGAATTTCAAGCGTTGATTTTTGATAACTATCCCACCAATTTTCTTCTAAACGTAAGGGCAGAGGCAGTAATAATTGAGTTTCTTTGGTTTGTGAGAGTTTATCTTGTATTTCTTCATCAGCAGATAAAAAAGGGGGTAGTAATAAGAAGAAAAATAAAATAAAAATACGCATAATGGTTATTTAGTTGACCTATTCAAACAATCGCCAAGGAATTAATTTTTTTGTCTTAAACCAATACTGCATAATTCGATTATGATTAGTATCAACAATCAATAAAGTTTGATCCATCACAACAATATCAGCAGGTTCATTTAAAATCGGTTGATCAATTAATGTTTCAATTTGTTGTGTTTTTAAATCGGCTAATTTAATTTTATGATTGTAGGTATCAGCAATTAACAGTTTATTTTTATTCAATGGTTTTATTGCGGAAAGATGTTGCAATTTAGCTTGTTTAAAAGCCCCATCTTGATCTCCAAAATAAAATAAACCCGTACCAATTAAAGTGGTTACTTTTTTAGTTTTTAAATTTATTTGACGAATAGAAGAACTTTCTGCATCGGCAACCCATAATAAATGATTAAATAAACTTAATCCCATCGGTTGACTAAAAGTGGCTTTATCAATATCTCCGTCTTTAATTCCTTCGCCACTGGCGCCTGCATAAATATTAATTTTATGGCTTGGGCGATGAAATTTCCAAATTTGATGTCTTCCCGCCATCGCAATATAAAGATCTTCATCTTTTACAACCAAATCAAAAGGTGAACTTAAAGCGGTTGTTTTAGCATCCATGGGAGGATCAAAGGGATAAAGTAAGTCCATACTTTGACCTCCTCCCGCAACGGTTAATGTTTGTTGGGTTTTAAAATTAATAAAACGCAAACGATGATTCGCGCTGTCAGCAATATAAAGTCCATTATCAGCAAAAGCCAAACCTTGGGGTTGATTAAATTGAACTTTATTAGGGCTACCATCAATAAATCCCGCCTGTCCTGTGCCATAAATTTGTAATATTTTTCCCGCATGACTGGCTAAAATAATACGATGATGAAGACTGTCGCTTATTGCGACAAACGCTTTATTTATGGCTATTTTCGAGGGGCTTAATAATAAATCCGAGGTTTTGTTTTTTTCTAAAAACAAAGGAATTGGAGAAGGTTCGGGATTATCTTCTTCTTCCGTCATTAATTTAACAATGGCTTTTTTAATCAGCCAAACCCGACTTTCTCCCACTGTTTTTCCAACAATCCGAGCTTGTTTATCTAAAATAACAAAACTAGGCCAAGCTTTTACTTGGTAAGCTTTTGCCAATTGCCGATCAATATCATTTAAAACAGGATGATGCATTTCATAACGAATTAAATTTTTTGCTAAAGTTTTTAGATTCTTTTCATTTTCAAATTTAGGCACATGCACACTAATAATTAAAACTTTATCTTGGTATTGTTGCTTAATTTTTTTTAATTTGGCATTGGCATGAAAACAATTAATACAACCATAAGTCCAAAAATCAAGGATCACAATACGTCCTTTAATATCCTCTAAAGTCAAAGGGCGACTAACATTAAGCCAATCTAAACCCAACGGAAAAGGTTTACCTGCAAAACGAAAAATTTTATGTTCTGCTTCAAGACCCAGTTGTTCTACAGATTTACGTTCTGGTGGAGGTGTGTCATCACAAGCTAGGATAATAAAACTCAATAAAATAATTAAAAAAAATCGGCAATGCATTGTTTAAAATTTAAATAAAAAAATATATGGGTTATTTTACGCCAAGCTCGGGATAATCGGTAGTATAACGAGCGGCTTGTTGTAAAATGTGCTGGCTAAATTCTTTTGCAATAGGGGATAAATGCCGTCCTTTACGACTGACTAAATGCCAATGGCGAATAATAGGTAAACTCTCAATATTTAAAATAACTAAATCTTGGGCGGCTAATTCACTTTTTATGGTATGTAATGACACAATGCCCAGCCCTAATCCCGCAATCACTGAATTTTTAATGGCTTCATTACTGCTCATTTCAAAAGAACTTTGAAAACTTAAGTGATGTTCTTTAAAATGACGTTCAATGGCGGCTTTGGTACCTGAACCTTTTTCTCGTACAATAAAATTTTCATTAATGACTTCTTTTAATAATATGTTTTTTCTACGCGCAAAAGGATGATTGGGGGCGCTTACCATTACCAACGGATTTTCTATAATTTTTTGAGTATTAAGGCGGGCGAGACTGCTTTTGGGCGGTTCACCCATGACCACAAAATCAGGTTCATAATGATTTAATTGTTTTACTAAAGATTCTCTATTGGTGATATCTAAGGCAATTTTAACTTTTTGATGGGTTTTAGAAAAATCGGCAATCATATAAGTAATTAAATGATTGGCGGTGGTGGCGGCCGAAACTTTAATATATTGCTCATGGGTGCTCTGCAATTCATCAATGGCAACTTGCATATTCTGATATTCAGTTAATAATTTAGTGGCATATTTCAGCATGCCTTGCCCCGTATGAGTTAACATCATTTTTTTACCATGACGCTCAAATAAAGGAATATTAATTTGAGCTTCTAGTTCTTTAATCTGCATTGAAACAGCGGGTTGGGTCATATTTAATATTTCGGCTGTTCGAGTATAACTTTCAGTTTTAGCAACTTGATCAAATATTTGTAATTGACGTATGGTGATATTCATTTTAATCATTCTTAATACATAATATTTCAAAGTATAAGTAAAACTTATCTTAAAATCAAAATAAATCATTTTTACTTATATTAGATTTATGTATAATGCACAGCGTTGATTGTTAGAGGTACATTTTTAACAATTGTTTTATTAATTATTTGAGGAATCAAAATGGATCAATCTGGTCGTTATTCAGATCTTAGTCTAAATGAAGAAGATTTAGTTGCTGGTGGCAAGCATATGCTTGTTGCATATACCATGACACCGATGCCAGGCTTTGGTGGTTATTTAGAAACGGCAGCTCATTTCGCAGCAGAATCATCAACAGGTACAAATGTTGAAGTTTCAACAACGGATGATTTTACTAAAGGCGTTGATGCTTTAGTTTATGAAATTGATGAAGCCAAAGGCATTATGAAAATTGCCTATCCAAATGAGTTATTTGACCGCAATATCACTGACGGTCGGACTATGATTGTTTCATTCTTAACCTTGGCAATTGGTAATAACCAAGGTATGGGTGATGTGCAATGTGCTCAAATGTTTGATTTCTTTGTACCTCCTTATATGTTGGATCTTTTTGATGGTCCAGCCGTTGATATTACTGATTTATGGCGTTTATTAGGTCGTGATTATAAAAATGGCGGCTATATTGCAGGGACTATTATTAAACCTAAATTAGGTTTACGTCCTGAACCTTTTGCAGAAGCAGCTTACCAATTCTGGTTAGGTGGCGATTTCATTAAAAATGATGAGCCTCAAGGTAACCAAGTTTTTTGTCCTGCAAAAAAAGTTTACCCATTAGTTGCTGATGCCATGAAACGGGCGCAAGATGAAACAGGCGAAGCTAAAATTTTCTCAGCTAATATTACCGCTGATGATTATCATGAAATGTGTGCTCGTGCTGATTTTATCCTTGAAACTTTCGGTGAAGATGCACCTCGTGTTGCTTTCTTAGTTGATGGTTATGTGGGTGGACCAGGTATGGTTACAACAGCCCGTCGTCAATATCCTAGCCAATATTTACATTATCATCGTGCGGGTCATGGTGCAATTACTTCGCCATCATCTAAACGCGGTTATACGGCTTATGTTTTAGCTAAATTATCTCGTTTAATGGGGGCTTCTGGTATCCATGTAGGTACCATGGGATTTGGTAAAATGGAAGGTGGTAATGATGATAAAATTATTGCTTATATGATTGAACGTGATGAGTGTCAAGGCCCCGTTTACTTCCAAAAATGGTATGGCATGAAACCAACGACCCCGATTATTTCAGGTGGTATGAATGCGTTACGTCTTCCTGGTTTCTTTGAAAACTTAGGTCATGGTAATGTTATCAACACTTCTGGTGGTGGTTCTTATGGTCATATTGATAGCCCAGCAGCGGGTGCAATTTCATTAAAACAATCTTATCAATGTTATCTTGAAGGCGCGGATCCAATTGAATTTGCTAAAGAGCATAAAGAATTTGCCCGTGCTTTTGAATCATTCCCAGGTGATGCAGATCAACTTTACCCAGGTTGGAGAGATAAATTAGGCGTTCATAAATAAGCCTGATTTAAATCACTAAATCAAAAAAGCCCTTGCAATTTTATTGCAAGGGCTTTTTTATTTGCCATTTAATAAAACTTCTGCCATGCCATCCAATTGCTCTTTTACCTCTTGCCAATTTGGCATTACTTGATTTATTAAGCGGTAGAATTTAGGGCTATGGTTATGTTCTGCTAGGTGACATAGCTCATGTAAAATAACATAATCAATACATTCTCTGGGTGCTTTGACCAAATTTGTATTCAATGTTAGCCGCCCATTAGGCGAACAACTCCCCCATTGATATTGCATTGCTAACAGTCGAATAGGCGGGGGGTTTGATACCCAAAGTGCTTGTTCTAACATCAGCGCCAATCGGCGGGAAAATACGTCCTTAGCTCGAACCTTATACCAATGTTTAATCAGCATTTTGACTTTATTACTTTGATATTGTTTATTTTCACCTGATAGGGTGATTTCCAACTTGCCTCTAAAGAGCTTAACTTTTGATTTTTCTTGAGCAGAAATAATTTTTAGGCGATATTTTTTTCCTAAATAGTAGTGACTTTCTCCGCCAATATAATTACGGGGTGTAACGTCTTCTATTTGTGATTTAAACTGTTTTAGTTGGGTATAAATCCAACGGCTACGTTTTTTTACAGCCGCTTGTATTTCATCTTGAGGCGTATTTTTAGGAGCAAGTACCACGACATTGCAATTAGAATGCACCTTAATCAACAGGCGGTTAACATTACTTTTTCGTTCTTTTAATTGATACTTAATAAGTTCATCACCATACAAAAAACTTTGCATATTAAATACCTACTCGCATAATTTTTACAACCATTGCAATAATCGTTTTTGCTTGCTCCATACCTGCCCCAATCGTTTTACACGTCTTAAAAATGAGCGGCAAAAGTTGTTGTTGAATATCTGCTTCAATATTTTGTGGGTTAATCGAGTTTTCAGCAACAGAAATTTCAACCAATTCATCTACTTTGAAAGCAAGATTCACCCATTTTTCCTCACTATTTAAAGCAAATAAAGATTGAGGAAATGTCTTTTTAAATACACCAAAATAAGCCTGTGCATGAAAGTTTCCATTAAAGCTATTGGGTAATTCGGGTAATTTACGTTCCTGTAACTGTATTTCAAATGCCTGAAATAGCAGGTACTGTTTTAATGGATGGTCAAATAATTGTTCTGCTTCTGCAATAGCTTGTCTTAATAGTTTGGAAAATGCCTCTTTTGCATAAGGATCATCTTGTAAGTCCTGTTCAATGGTTTTGGTGATGCGGGTTTTTATAATATCCGTTTCATTACGAGTTTTATCTTCATTCCATTGTTCGGGATTTTGTTGTCCCATTTTGCCCACTTCATAAACGCCTTCAGGTTCTTTAATACCAACTCCTACCACATGCTTATCCATTAACTTTTTGATTTGTTCAGTATATTCATCATAGACAACCGTTTCTCCTGCATCTTGTTTAGCTAATTGTCGAAGGCTTGAAAATTGCTTAATTGTTTCTTTATAATGTTGTCGATCTGTATCAGTAAAAGATTTATCTTCAAAGAAAGTTGCTGATTGTAAAGCGACTTTTAAACAATGAGTAAATTCAGTTAATGCTTCATAAAAATCATCCCTTACTTTTAAATGTGTATCCACCATTTCACCTTGTTGTTCTGCCATTTTAGGAACAAGCACCTGACGTAATTGCTCAATATCATTTTTATTTTTTACATTTTTAAAGAGCGCCCAAACCTGATCATACAATCGAGGTAACCGCTTATATTCGGTACTCATTTGATTATATAATCCTGCAATATCATTAATGTCATAACCCTTTTGAGATCGTGAAGCCAAATCTTGATATTTTTCAATGGTGGTATCTAATTCAGCTAAAATACCTCGATAATCAATTAATAAACCAAATTTCTTTTTGGGGTGGAGGCGATTGACACGGGCAATGGCTTGAATCAAATTATGCGCTTTTAAGGGTTTATCAATATACAATACAGTATTTTTAGGTTCATCAAAGCCAGTTAATAACTTATCAACAACAATCAGCATTTTGAGTTTATTATCCTTTTCAAAACGACTAATAATCTTTTTGGTATAAGTTTGTTCATCTTGAGAGCCAATATTGTCTTTCCACCACTTTGAGACTTTGGATGATTTATCCTCATCAACCCCCGTATTTCCTTCTCGAGTATCAGGAGGCGACATCACCACCGCAGATTCAAATAAACCCGTTTCATCTAGGTATTTCTTATATAGAATAGCCGAGCTTTTACTATCACATGCTAATTGTCCTTTAAGTCCCTCATCAATATTTTTTACAAAGTGATAAGCAATATCTAAAGCAATCAGTTGAATCCGATCTTCTACTTGATATATTTGTCCTTTCTTTGCAAATTTTTTTTTTAAATCGGCTTGTTGTTGTTCGGTTAAATCTTCTGTAATCCGTTTAAACCAGCTATCAATCGCCCGTCCATTGACATTCAGTTCAGGAATACGTTCTTCATATAATAAAGGCGTTACTGTTTTATCTTCTACGGCTCGTTGCATTGTATAAGCATGCACAATAGAGCCAAATTTATGGGTGGTTTTATCTTCTTTAAGTAAGGGCGTTCCTGTAAATGCCACAAATGAAGCATTAGGTAAGGCGAGCCGCATTCTGGTATGAGCTTCACCGCCTTGACTGCGGTGTCCCTCATCAATTAAAACAATGATATCCGAGCTATTATTGCGACATTCTGGTAACTTGGTTGCAGTATTGAATTTTTGAATTAATGAAAAAATAATTCGTTCAGCCCCTTTACCAATTTGTTCCGCCAATCGTTTGCCAGAAGTTGCCATTGCGGATGCTTGATCCGTTTTACCTGCCAGCTCACCGCTGGAACTAAAAGTACGGCTTAATTGACCTTCTAAATCAACTCGATCCGTAATAATCACCACACGGCATTGTTTAAGTAATTCATGTAATACCAATGCCTTGGATAATAAAACCATTGTAAATGACTTGCCTGATCCCGTTGTATGCCAAATAACACCGCCCTCGCGTCCACCCTTTTTATTTTTAGTATTAATTCGTTCCAATAAACGTTTAATACTAAAGACTTGATGATAACGTGCAACAATCTTACCAATTTTAGAATCAAAAAAAGTAAATAGGCGGGTCATATCCAACAATCGTTGAGGTGATAAAAGTCCAATTAATAGCTTATCTTGCTCAGTAACATTCAATTCACCGCCTGAAATTAATGATTCATACCATGCTAGATCTTGAGGTTTACGATAATCAAATAAAGCATTTTTTTGTACCTCATTGAGCTTTTTATTTTTCATGGTAAACAATTGTAAATCAGTTAAATCTTCTTCTCGCCAAGTTGCCCAAAACTTGGCAGCAGTACCTTGAGTTCCATACCGTCCCTCTATACCACTAATAGCTAAAATTAACTGGTTATAGACAAATAAATTGGGTATTTCATCCGCTCGTTGATTACGTAAACTTTGAGATATTCCCGCTTCAACGGTGGGTCCTTTATTTATATGACCGTCAGGACGCTTTGCTTCAATTACCACCAAAGGCAAACCATTTATAAAACACACAATATCAGGGCGGCGCGTTTCAACCCCATTACTTCGCATGATAGTAAATTCTTCAGTGAATAAGAAACTGTTATTTAATACATTTTGCCAATCAATTAATGCAATGGTAGGGTTTGCCTTTTTACCATCCACAAATTGATTAACAGAAATTCCATAAAGTAAATAATTATAAAGCTTCTCATTGGCGGCATTTAAACCTTCATTTAAAGCAGGGCTGCATACTTTATTAATAATTTTGTCGATACCTGAGGCAGACAATGGATGTGATTTACCCGCATAAATAAAACGCCGCTTTTGTAATTCTTGACGTAATACCTCACGCAAAACAATTTCAGTTGTTTTATTGGAACGGGCCTGTAAGGCTTGTTTGGGTGGTAAAAATGTCCAGCCTAAATTACTTAATAAGGCTAAGGCGGGAATTTTTGAGCTGTATTCTTCTTCAAATTTGGGGAGGTTTTTAGTCATTATTAATACTCTGGCTTAGATGGTTTTATCCTCGTTATGATAGGGGGAAAGCTATCCTCGTTACGAGGCTCTGCCTCGTAATGCAGTCTTGGTGGCTCTGCCACCTCTCTATAGTTTATCAATATCTAAAATACTCTCTAATTGCATAAAATTTCGCCAACTTGAATAACGCCAATGAGCAGGATCATCAACATATCCTCGGGCAACAGGATTGTGATGAATATATTCTAATTTATTTGTTAAAATAGCCTCATTGATAATTAGTTTTGGATGATAACCTTCTTGCCAAAATTGATATTTTTGGTTTACTTTATGTGCTTTTTTATTAAAGGCAAGTTGTTCTAAAATCCATTGCTTATTATTTTTCTGATACCAGTCTATGCAGGTGCGGGCGGTAAAAGATTTAAACTTTCTTATTTCTTCTTCAAGTGTAGGAGATGAAACAATCAGATGTATATGGTTTTCCATTAAAACGTAAGCATGTATTGATAGCGATTTTTTATTTTGTAAAAATCTGAGTGAATCAAAGATAATATTGGCAATGATTGGATTGCCAAATAGCGGTAGCCAACTTACTGTTGAGCTTGTTATGAAATAAGGTGAATGATCTTTTGTTACAACTTTATAACGGCTTCTTGGCATTTTATTTGTATCCTTGGTTGGGTTTTTGGGTTTTTAGGTTTTCGGGTGGCGGAGCCACCAAGACTGCATTACGAGGCAGAGCCTGGTAACGAGGGAGGTGGGGGCTTGGGGGCTTTATTTTTTTTGGTGCTTGTTACTAATGATAATATGTTATTCAAGGCTTCTTCTTCTGCATTATTTACAAGTAATAAAAAATCATCAATTTGATCTAGTGTATGTGCTTTGTCCAATGCTTCGTAATAATTTAAACGGTCAGCCGCTTTTATTATCACAGGTTGTAAGCCTGCTTTCATTAAATCAAGATTCATTAATAAACGGGCAGTTCGACCATTGCCATCAACAAAAGGATGCGTTTTTACAAAATCAATATGGAGTCTTGCCGCCCGTTCTAAAGGATGCCCTTTAAATTGATGATAATCTTTTACCAAAATCGTCATTTGTTCAGTAACCAGAATATAATCAGGTGGAATGTGTTCAGCACCCGCAATCAGCACATTTTCCTTGCGATACACTCCCGCATTATCATTATCAATGGCTTTTAAGATTAACTGATGGATAGATTTAATCACATGCTCGGTAAAAGGTTCATTATTCGCCACAATTGCTTCAACATAATCTATTGCTTCTTTATGGTTAATGGCTTCAAAATGTTCCCGCATTAATTTACCACCAATGGTAATTCCTTCTAAAACAACCTTGGTTTCTTTTAAAGTAAGCGTATTTCCTTCAATCGCATTGGAGTTATATGTCCATTCTAAAACTAATTGCTCATGTAGGCTTTTAACGGTATTTTTTGGTAATGGACGATAGCTGTTTAGCTTTTTTTGAAGAGTGTCTATTTTATGAAAATTCATACTTTTACCCGCCGTTTACCTGTTAAAAGCTGTTGCATAAGGGCTTTTTTTTCTTGTTTTAGGAAAGTGAGTTTTTGTTGTAGGGTTGATATTTCTTGATCTGCGGAGGTTAGGATTTGGGTGATTTTTTGTTGTTCTTTTATTGGAGGAAGTAATAAGGGAATTAGCAACATATCCTTTTTATTCAACTTAGCTCTTGTTCCAGAATTGACAAAACCTAAGATGTTTTTATGAACTAATGAGTAATATAACCATTTATTAGTTATATTTGATTTTGCAGTTAATATATGAGCATGATTATTCACCCATGCTTTACCATATGAAATATTAGCAATTGGTCGAATTGAAAACTCATTAAAATATCCTCCATCTTCTGCAAGAAGGACTATTGTTTCATCAAATATATAATTATCAATATAATCTAATATTCCATTGGCTCCCCAATATGGATATATTCCCTGCATTTCTAAACGTTTTCCTGCGTTTAATGGAATACGTTTATTATCTAGGCAAATAGCACAATCTTTTATTTGGGAATTTCTCCACTCCCCACTAAACCCCGCCAAACGTCTCTGACCAGTAAGCAATTGTTGCATCAATGCTTTTTTCTGCTGTTGGCTATTGGCAATAAGTTGTTCGGTAATGGTGATTGCCTTATCCCATGTGGAGAGAATTTGGGCAATTTTCTTTTGTTCTGGAAGTGGTGGTACTAAAATATTGACTTTTCTTAAATCAGTTAATGAAATTTCTTTAAATGTACTTCCTTTACTAACAGAATTAATTCTATTCAAAACAGGCGTTGTTGATAACTGATAAAAAATAAATAGATTATTATTTAACGTATTAACGGATATTCTAGCTGTTCCTTGAGTTAAATTAGCCTCAGAAATATCACTAGGAATAATAGCTGATTTTCCAATATTCCCTCGAAGTGAAAAAATTATATCTTCTGGGTGTACAGCAGAACGTCGATATTTATAATGTATTTCTTCGCTAGTACATTGAAGATCATGTATATTGATTTCATCTCTAACATTAGTGCTTTTAATATATGGAATACCACCATCTATGTGTGGTCCAGCCTGAACTATTCCATAGGAAATTTTTTCTTTAGTAATTTCATTTAGAGTACACAAATTCCACCCCTCAGGAATCATAACTCACCCCCAATTTCCCTCGTTACGAGGCTCTGCCTCGTAATGCAGTCTTGGTGGCTCTGCCACCATTCCCTTATTGTTTGGATGTTCGAGTGGCAGAGCCACCAGAACTGCATTACGAGGCGGAGCCTCGTAACGAGATAATGAGAATAATTTCTATTCATAACCCAGCTCCTTTAAATATCCATCCATTTCTTTTTCCAAATCACCCAACTTACTTTTAAGTTTTTCTCGTTCTCGCCTAACCGCCATTAAATCAATCTCCTCTTCCTCTTCAAAAGTATCCACATAACGCGGTATATTAAGGTTAAAATCATTTTCCTTAATTTCATCAGGTGTGGCTAAATAACTATATTTATCCACTATTTCACGGCTTTTGTAAGTGGCAACAATTTTATTAATATTCTCGGGCATTAGTAAGTTTTGATTTTTCCCCGATTTAAATTCTCTACTGGCATCTATAAATAAAACATTTTCATTATTCTTTGTCTTTTTAAAGATTAAAACAGCGGCGGGAATGCTCGTTCCATAAAACAGTTTTTCAGGTAGCCCAATAACTGTATCAAGTAGGTTTTCTTCAATTAGTTTGGTACGAATTTTACCTTCGGCGGCTCCTCTAAATAAAACCCCATGCGGTACAACTACACCCATTCTGCCCGTTGATGGTTTTAAGGTTTCAATCATATGTAGAATAAAGGCATAGTCGCCTTTAGTTTTGGGTGGAACGCCTCGGCGGAAGCGATCAAATTTATCATCTTCGGCATTTTCATGCCCCCATTTATCAAGTGAAAATGGGGGGTTAGCAACCACAATATCAAACAGTTTTAAATTTCCATTTTCATCTAATAATTTGGGATTACGAATGGTATCGCCCCATTCGATCTTGTGATTATCTTCACCATGCAAAAACATATTCATTTTAGCCAATGACCAAGTTGAACCAATAGCCTCTTGTCCGTATAAAGCATATTTTTTACTGCCTGTTTTGTCACGAACTTTGCGCCCCACTTTCATAAGTAATGAACCAGAACCACAAGCGGGATCACAAACTTCCGTACCTTCTTCTGGCTCGACTAATTCTGCAATTAGATCAGAAACGGCGGGAGGCGTATAAAATTCCCCTGCTTTTTTGCCTCCGTCTGATGCAAACTCACCAATAAGATATTCATAGGCATTACCAATAACATCTAATTTACCTACCCGTGAAGGTTTAAGATTTAGCTCGGGTTTGGCAAAACTTTCCATTAAATAGCGTAGGATCGTATTTTTTTGCTTTTCTTCTCCGAGTTTATCAGTATTAAAAGAAATATCCTGAAATACACTTTTATTGCCATCCCGTAACTTTGTACCATTGGCTTCTTCAATTTCATGTAGGCAAATATCAATGCGTTCTCCATTACCCGCTTCATGCCGTCGTTCATATAAACTATAAAAAGTTGCCATAAAACGATCAGCCACTTCTTTTTTATCATTTTTAATAATGATTTCAGGAATGACAAACCGCTCATTTTTCATCATTTCCACAATGAGTTCAGGTTCATCGCCATATTCTTCTTGATATTTATCATAGTGATCTTGCCATACATCACTAATGTATTTAAGAAATAGGATGGTTAAAATAAAATCTTTATAAGTATCTGGGCTTATTGTGCCTCTAAAGGTATCACAGGCATCCCAGAGTGCTTTATTAATGGTTTCTTGATTAATGGTTTCGGTCATTTTATTTCCTATTTGTTTGGATTGTTTGATGCAAATAAGTCATTAGCAATAGCGTTCATCGTTATCTCGCCATTGCTAATTAATTGTTTAAGGATATTTTTTTCTTTTTGCAGAATACTTGAAAGTTTTATAATCATTTGCTGTTTTTGTAATAAAGGGATAATGATGGGGGTTTCCTCTATGACTTGTCGGCGGATGCTTTTTGTCATACTTCCTTCTTTTCTTTGCTGAAAATATTGTTGGATAGGTTTTTGATTAATCAACCATGCTAAAAATTCTGGCAATATTTCTTCTTTTATTACTCTTATAATAAAAAATTGGGGGGCGGCTACAATTAATTTTCCTTGTGGAATATTATCAATTATTACTGCAATATTATTCTCGCCTCTGGCTACAAATAAAATATCACCTTGTTTTAATTGTTTAAACCCCCATTTTGATGAGATTTCTGTTTTAATACAAGTAGCCCAGTCAACGCCTGTTTCTACAGATATGTTTCTCATTTGGATCACCATAATATTAGAATCTGTTACTTCAGGGATTTTCCCCCTAAATGGATGACCCACTAATATATTAGTTATTTTTTTAAGCTTCAAAATATCACTCTTTAAGTTATTTACTTTAGAAGATTATAACAAAAATTTTTGATTTGTAAAGCATCATCGTCGATGAAGCTTTTTTTATTATTTTAATCGGCTGTATATTTTAATTATTTTTACATCATCATCAATGATAATTAATTAATGTTACCTTGTAATATTGAAATCCATAAAACTATGATATTATTTGTTCTTCAATTTGTCCGCCTAATTGATTTAAAATAATAAAATCATGTTTATATTTAATCAAACTCAAAAACTCAATAGTTTTGATAAACCAATGAGTGAACAAAACCAAGGTTTATTTTATCGAATACACCTTGATTTTCCTTTATTGATGGGATTAGTGGTACTTTGTTTATTTGGTTTGATCATTCTATATTCCGCTTCTGGACAGAGTTTAGCTAAAGTAGAAGGACAGGGCATTCGGTTATGTATGGGATTTATTGCTATGATGGTAATCGCCCAATTTTCCCCTCAAATTATTCGCCGTTGGAGTCCACCTGTTTATATTATTGGTGTTTTATTATTATTAGCGGTGTTGATTACAGGGGATATCGGAATGGGGGCGAGACGTTGGCTTAATTTAGGCTTTTTTCGTTTTCAACCTTCTGAATTTATGAAATTAATTGTGCCCGCAATGATTGCTTGGCTACTTTCAAGAGAACCTTTGCCTATTCGTTGGTCCCGCTTTTTTATTTGTCTTGTTTTAATTTTAATTCCTGCCGCGCTGATTGTGGTTGAACCTGATTTAGGAACGGCTTTATTGGTTGTCTTTTCAGGTTGTTTTGTTATTTATTATGCGGGTATTTCATGGCGTCTTTTGGCTTTTTTAGGGACTTTATTAAGTGCTTTATTGGTTATTTTATTGCGCTTTCCTGAATTACTCGATTTAGTTTTAAAAACCTATCAAAAAAAACGAGTTTTAACTTTTTTAAATCCCGAAAACGATCCTTTAGGCGCGGGTTATCATATTATTCAATCTAAAATAGCGATTGGATCAGGAGGGGGGTATGGTAAGGGTTGGTTAAATGGAACCCAATCCCATTTAGATTTTTTACCTGAGCGTCATACTGATTTTATTTTTTCAGTCATTGCGGAAGAATTGGGGTTATTGGGAATTATTTTATTATTAATAATGTATTTGTTTATTTTAATGCGTTGTTTATATATTGCAAGCCAAGCCCAAGATAGCTATAGTGCTCTATTAGCTGGCGCAATTAGTTTAATTTTCTTTGTTTATATTTTTGTTAATATTGGCATGGTTTCTGGTTTACTTCCTGTGGTTGGCGTTCCTTTACCCTTAGTCAGTTATGGTGGTACTTCCGCTATTTCAATTATGATGGGGTTTGGTTTTATTATGTCTATTCATACTCATCGAAAATTAATGGCACACTAATTATGAAAAAACAATGGATTTTGGGGCTTATTTTATTTATTAGCCCTAGTTTATGGGCTTTATCTAATTTAGAACAAGCTTTTGTAAAAAAAATGGTCAAAGAACATGGCTTTAAAAAAGCTTATATTGAAAAATATTTAAAAAAGGCGGTTTATAAACAAAATATTATTGATGCCATTACCCGCCCCGCTGAAAAAACCAAAGAATGGTTTGAATATCGCCCTATTTTTATTACTCAACGACGGGCTAAACAAGGTTATCAATTTTGGCGTAAAAATAAAAAAACCTTTGATAAGGCGGAACAACAATTTGGCATTCCTGCTGAAATTATTGCCGCAATTATTGGGGTAGAAACCCGTTATGGACGTTTTACAGGCGGGTATCGGGTGCTTGATGCACTTAGTACCATTGGTTTTCATTATAAGAAGCGGGGCGCTTTTTTTCAAAGTGAATTAGCCCAGTTTTTTATTCTTTGTCGTGAAGAAGGATTAGATCCAACCGTGCCAACAGGTTCTTATGCGGGGGCGATGGGAATGCCGCAATTTATCTCATCCAGTTTTAGAAATTTAGCCCATGATTTTGATAAAGACGGTAAAAGAGATATTTGGAATAATAATCAAGATGTCATTGGAAGTGTGGCTAATTATTTCCACCATCATCACTGGCATCCAGGTGAAGCGGTTGCTATTCCGTTAAAAATAAAAAAATTAACCTCGAAAATTTCACAAACAGGGCGTAAAACTAAAAAACCTGATGTTCGTTTAAAAGAATTAAAAGTATTAGGCATCAAAACGCCAACTGAATTAACGGATATTGAACTGGCGACTATTATTAAATTAGAACAAAAAAAGCACAGCGATTATTGGCTGGGTTTACATAATTTTTATGTGATTACCCGCTATAATCACAGTAATTTATATGCGATGGCGGTCTTTCAATTAAGTCAAAAAATTAGAAAATTAATGGATAATGATCAAGTTTAAATAC
>Ga0256847_1000198_pt1 | contig 41917 bp, 38 predicted proteins | sample TeddybearmetaG_FD_189099 | JGI IMG/M metagenome (GOLD analysis project Ga0256847, IMG submission 189099) | Hydrothermal vent microbial communities from East Pacific Rise, Pacific Ocean - Teddybear | ecosystem: Environmental > Aquatic > Marine > Hydrothermal vents | place: Pacific Ocean: East...
CTTTGTTGCCAGCGACGATCAGAAATAACGCCTTCTTGTAAAAGTTTTTCATCGCGTTGAAAACTGGCCCAGGCTAATTTTTTTTCACTGTTGGCTTTAAGTAGTTGGCGTTGCAGAGATAATAATTTGGGACTGTTAATGAGAGCTAAAATCTGACCTTTTTCTACGCTATCTCCAATAGTGACATTGAGCTTGCTGATTAATCCTGCTTGAGCTGCACTGACAATGTATTCCTGGCTGGGCGGAATAACTACTTTTGCCGGAGCATATAATAACGGGATGTGTTTAATGGTTTTTAGTTTGCCAGTTTTTACACCCAGATTATAAAGTTGAACTTTGGATATTATTATTTCATTATCGTTAGCTGTGGCGTCAGTGCAGCTTAAGAAAAGTAGTACGAATATAATGTTTTTCATGGTATTACTCCAACGGCCTGGTTGTACAGTGCAATATTTTTTTGTAGCATGACTTCACGTTCTTTAGCATGACGCATGGCATTGTTGGATCGGGCCTGGATTTTTAATAAATCCAGCAAATTAATTTCACCTGCGGAAAAACTTAGTTGTGTCATTTTTAAATGAGCTATTGCAATCTGTTTTAATTCATTGGCAATTTTGAGTTCTGTCCGGGTGATTTCCAATGCATGTTTCGATTCGTGGAGTTGTTTTTCCAGTTCGCGGAAAAGATGAGCTCTTTGGGCAAGTGCTTCGGTGAGTTTTAGATAGGATGCTGCAATCTTGGGTGCAAGATGAGCGCTGCCACCAAAAGGTATAGATATTTTAACACTCATGCTTTCTATATCATCTCCCTTTCTATCAGCTCTTTCACTTTTACCCGCTAAAATAACACGGCTTTGCCCCGAGCCCGTTGATTTTATCCATTTAAGTTCCGCCTGTTTGCGTTGCACGACTGCATTAATAGCTGAGAGTTTAGGGTGGCCCTCAGGAATCTCTATGAGAGAGCTCTGTTGTTCTTTATAGTCGGCTGGAATATCTGTCATTTGGGTCAGACTGATATAGTTCTTTCGAGCATGCATCATTTCGGCTTCAGCTTGTGTCAGTAATGCAAGTTTTTGCAGATGGTCACTTTCTGCCAGCAATAAATCTGAGCGAGGTAAGTCGCCTAATTCGACTCTACGTTTTATTTTATTACGCAGTTTATTAGAAATATCGAAAATAGATCTGGCTTGTTCATATCGGATACTTTCCAGTTTCATATTCCATAAGGCGGTTCTTACTAATCCCGCAACTTTTAGTTTTATAGCTGAGATTTGTTTTTCTGCTGCATTATGGGCCTGTTCAGCAACGGCCTGGCCAGCAGAACGCTGTCCCCAGTTCCATAAGGGTAATTCCAGTTCGGATTCAATTTCTCTGAGACCTAAATTATCACCCGGTAAATCATCCTGATAACGCATTGAAATACTGGGTGCTCCCGCCAGCCAGCTATTACCTCTTTGTTGCAGTGCATTTGCTTCTTGTTCAAGTGCTGAGCTTAAAAGGTGATCTGGGAATTTTTCTAGGGTTAAATCGATAACTCGAGAGAGGGTTAATGTTTTGTTAATTTGAACGAGGTCATGATGGTCAACGACAGCACCTTCATGTGCGAAGGTAATTGACGTTGTTAACAGCAACAAGGTTATAGACCATTTTATCTGTCTAAAATTAGACATGATGAAACTCCAGATTAAGGTTTCTTGGGAAAAAGTAGAGGTTCCGCTTGGGGCGTACATAAAAATGTAAAGTACAGTTATCACCTATTGATTAAAATAGATTCTAATTGACAAACACTTAAATGATGGGGGTGATTTGATCAATTACTCTGTTGTTTGATCATTAAATCTTAGGGTTTAAAGCTTTAATGGGGGTGCCCGGACAGGCAGCGAGGAATAGTGTGTAGCTGGCAGATTAATTTGCTGCCGGGGTGTGTACTTGAACGCGCTGTGATGAGTAACAGCGCTGATGGAAAAGTTATCTGCCGGCAAAGAGTAACAAACCGTGTGGTCTGAAAATATTTTTTTATGTTTAATGGCAGAGCCAATACTGATGATTGAACCGGCATCAAAATTTGGATGTTTTTGAGCCTGAAGGATAGCTGTATCTAGGGTTAAGTTAAAAAATTCAAACCCAGGAAGGTGAATGTTTTGGGTGGCGTGTTCTTCACCTGTGTGAGCATGTACTAACGGCGCTACAAGCTGCAGCAGTGTCAGTAAAATGATCAGCATTTTTTGCGGTGATGAAAGCATTTATGAAATGAAATGTTAGTGAAGAGCGAGACAGGAGTATAATTGTAACTCGAAATATTAGAAAATACTACTATTTTGGTTTTAATGCTGAAAGTTTAACAAAGTTTATACGAGAGTTTATGAAAAAAACCACAGGATTTTTTGCAACAGTACTGTTTTGCTTTACTTTATTGCTAGCAGGTATTCCCGATGTTGAAGCTAAACGATTTGGAGGTGCGCGCTCTTTTGGCGGCAAACCTTCTTATAGCTCGCCTTTTCGTCGTTCAACAACATCAAAACCAATGCGTTCGGCAAGTCAGCAAAAAGCCTATACTCAAAATCAGACCGCCAGACAAAATATGAGTCGACGAGGTGGATTTATGGGCATGTTAGGTGGTCTGGCTTTAGGCGGCTTATTGGGTGCGATGTTTTTTGGTGGCGCTTTTGAAGGTATTAACTTTATGGATATTCTGCTGTTTGGCGGTATTGCCTACCTGTTATACAGATTATTTGCAGCTAAAGCGGGTGCTAGATCAAGGCCTCAGCCTGCTTATAGTAGAAATAATTATAGCTCGCAGCAGAATGGGGCATCAGCTAGCAATCCACAATATAAACCACAACCTTTTGGCGGCTCATCTCAACGTAGTTCAGCAGGTTTTGATACCGATATTCTATTTGATAAGAATACAAAAAAGAATTATTCTTCCGCGTCTGATTTGCAAAATGATGCTGATTTTGAAGAGGCTATTATTCCGGCCGGTTTTGATGAGGCTGACTTTCTTGCAGGTGCAAAAGGTGCGTTTAAAGATTTACAAAAAGCCTGGGATAATCATGAGCTTGCCGAAATTAGAGGTTTAACCACAGATAAAGTCTTTGCTGAAATTCAGGAGCAATTAAAAGATTTAACCGAGAAAAATCAAACGGATGTGCTAAAAATTGATGCTGAATTATTGAGTATTAGAGAGATAGACAATGAGCTGGAAGCAGTGGTTTTGTTTGATGCTGTTATTAGAGAAGTTGTTAATAAACAAGCCCAGCATGTGCAAGAAGTCTGGCACTTTATTAAGTCTAAAAATAGTATGCAGCCGAAATGGTACCTCGATGGTATCCAGCAGTTAGAAGATTGAGTGTAATGCATATCGACAGCGAAAAAACTAAACGCAGATACGACCGTCTTGCACCTTATTTTGACGTTCTGGAAGGTTTTTTAGAAGGCTTGTTTTTTAAACAATGGCGAAAAACTTTATGGGATAAGGTTATCGGTGACCATGTTCTTGAGGTAGGTGTTGGTACAGGAAAAAATTTTCCATACTACCCTGACAATACTCAGGTAACAGCGCTGGATTTTAGTGAGAAAATGTTGGAGCGGGCGAAAAAAAAACAGGAAGGTAAAAATATTTCCGTTAACCTGGAACTTATGGATATACAGTCTCTATACTATGCTGATAATAGCTTTGACACAGTGATCGCGACATTCGTTTTTTGTTCTGTACCGCAGCCTATTAAAGGGCTACAAGAATTGTATAGAGTTTGCAAGCCGGGTGGGCAAGTTTTGTTGCTGGAGCATGTATTAAGTTCTAAGCCGCTAACGGCCAAAATGATGCGGCTAATGAATCCGCTGATAGCATCTGTTTTTGGTGCTAATATTAATCGGCAAACGGTTAAAAATGTACAGGCTTGTGGTTTTGAAAAAGTGCTTTTAGACCCGGCCAGTAGCGATATGGTAAAGTTGATTCAGGCTATAAAGTAGAGATGTTCTTAAGCCAAAGAGACTAATTTTTTATTAATTTAGAGGCATATACGTTATTGGCAGTTTTAGTAAAATAATCATCAATTAATGGGTTGTTGATCGCTAGCAGTGATTCTGATAAATTCAGATTTTGCTCTGCTACATAGGTCTGGTGACTCGCGTTATCGACTAATATCCTATACCAGGGTTGTTGCTTGGAAGGTCGGCTATGAGCTACATCATTGTACCAGTCATCAGTACCTGAGAACTGGAAGTCAACATCAAAGATAATACCTCTGTAATTAAACAGCTTATGTTGAATGATTTGACCGATAAAAAAATGGGTTGTTTGCATACCTTTTTGGTATATCTCTTTAATGATGGTATTCAATAACTATAGTTGGTTATTAGCAAAATTCTATCAGTCAACTGTATATTTGGCGCATCTTCTGCTTATAAATAGTAAAATAGAAACAATTGAAAAATATAGTTACTCATGTGAAACCACAATTAAAAAATTTAGTTCAGACCCGTATACCGACAGTTCACGGTGAATTTGTCTTACATTATTACAGTAATAACCTTGATAACAAAGAACATATTGCTTTTGTAAAAGGTGATGTTGTCAACAAGCAGAGTATCCCTGTACGTATTCACTCTGAATGTTTTACCGGTGATGTTTTAGGTTCTCGTCGTTGTGATTGTGGCGAACAGCTAGACATGGCATTGCAATTAATAGATAAGGCAGGATGTGGAATCTTGATTTATTTACGCCAGGAGGGGAGAGGAATCGGGTTGTTAAAAAAACTGCAAGCCTATAATCTTCAAGATGACGGGTTGGACACTGTAGATGCTAACATTCATTTAGGACATTTAGCAGATGAACGAGAGTATGATCTGGCAGCACTGATGCTGGAAGATTTAAAGGTTAAATCCATCGCTTTAATCACCAATAACCCGAATAAAATAGAAGAACTGGGTAAATTAGGTGTGCAGATTGACCGGCGCATTGCGATAGAAACAAGTGTGCATGGTGATAATCAAGAGTATTTAAAGACCAAAGTTGAAAAAATGAGTCATATGATGTCTATGCCGGACAGTAAATCGAAACTTTAAGGAGCGAGGATTCAATAATATGCGAAAGTTTGACGCAGGATTTTTGGTCGTCTTCAAGGCGTAGCAACAGGCGCATAGCAAACTACGAAACTGTTGCTACAACGTAGAAGACGGACAAAAAGACAAGTCAAATTCGTATATTATTGAATCCTCGCTCCTAAGTAGAGATTTCTTGTGCTTCATTCTCTTGCTATAGTTATTTGGAACTCCTCTGTTTATAAGCTATATTTTAAAGATAAATTTTGTACCCCGGCCTTATAAAAGAAATACTTTTCTAAATTCAGCGGATATTGAGCCTGCAAATTAGTACGTGTCCCTGTTATTCCCCATAGACCCAATAAATCATTTCATTTAGTTCTCCTATGACTGAACACTTAAAAGTACCAGTAGCTTCGTTAACATTAAATATAGATACAGATAGTTTTGTTATTCCTGAAATATCTAGGCAATGCGATACAATTTTAGGGCAGTCTCGCGCTCAATCGGCTCTAGAATTTGGTGTGGCGATGAAAAACCCTGGCTACAATATCTTTGTGATGGGCGCTCCTGGGACAGGACGTTTATCAATGATTACAAACTATTTGGCTCATGCGGCTGAAAAGCAAGATGCCCCTCCTTCATATGCTTATGTTGATAATTTTGAAAACTCCAGAGAGCCTATTTCTATTCAACTTCATGCTGGGCAAGGGCAGAAATTTACTAAAGATATAGAGCAACTAATAGATAACTTATTAGCCACCTTTCCAGCCGTTTTTGAAAGCCCTGCTTATCAACAGAAAAAGTCGGCAATAGAACGGCGCTTTAATCAACAATATAACGCAGCCATTGATTTAGTAGATAAGAAAGCCGAAGCAATGAGTGTTGCTCTTTACAGAGAAAGCGATACCATTACTTTTTTGCCTATCAGAGATAATAAAGCACTGGATGAAGATCAATTTACCATGCTGTCACAGCCCGACAGAGAAGCTTTTCATAAGCATACGGAAGAGCTGGAAGTTTATTTGGGGAATGTATTGCTAGAGTTGCCTCAATGGCGCAGAACCATGGTTGATAAAACCAGACAGCTGGATATTGAGACTATAGGTAATGCTATTGATCCGTTGTTTGATGAATTGAATCACAGCTATCAAAATACCGATGATGTTATTACTTATCTGGCAGAATTTAAAAAAGATGTAGAAAACACCATTACCGATTTTTTAATGCCGTCACGTGTTCAGGAGATCAAAGATAACACGACCAAACGGTTAATAATGACAGAGCAATATATGCCCAATATTCTGGTTGATTATAAACAGGATCAGGGAGCACCTATTATTTATGAGTCACACCCCACCTATCAGAATTTATTCGGACGCATTGAATATATGAGTGATCAAGGCGCTTTGATTACGACTTATCGCAGGATTTGTTCAGGATCTTTGCATAAAGCCAATGGTGGCTATTTGATTCTGGATGCAGAAAAAATACTGACGTATCCTTTTGTCTGGGAAGGGTTAAAGCGGGCATTGAAAGCAGGCAAGATAGAGATTGAGTCACCTTATTCAGAATTTGGTGTAAACACGATCACCTTGAAACCTGAAGTAATACCACTAAACGTTAAAGTGATACTTGTCGGTTCTCGGGATATTTATTATCTATTGGAAGATATGGATAGTGAGTTTAATGAAATGTTCCGTGTTCTGGCAGACTTTGATAGTCATATCAGGTTGACTGAAAATTCCATCGAACAGTTTGTTAATTTAATGGTTAAACAAGCTTCAGATTCAGGCGCTTTGCCTTTAACGAAAGCCGCTATTGCTCGTTTGATTGAGCATAGTTGCAGGCTTTCCGAGAACCAATTTCGTTTATCAGCACGTATAAATGATTCTTTGGAAATCATTGGTGAAGCTAATTTACTATGTACAGGTGTAGGTATAACTGAAATTGACAAAGCTCAAATCGAATTGGCTTTATCTGCCAAGGAAGCGCGTAGTGGCCGAATTGCTGAAGAAATTCTTGAAGAAATGATCGATGGTACTATTTTGATTGATACTGAAGGAGAGGCTATAGGAAAGGTAAATGGGTTAACTGTTATGGAAGTGGGAGGTAGTAGTTTTGGTGCGCCTGCACGTATAACTACTACGGTTTATCCAGGCTCACGAGGCATCGTGGATATTGAAAGAGAAGCGGAACTTGGGCAGGCAATACACTCTAAGGGCGTGATGATATTGACCGGGTATTTAGGAAATAGTTATGCACAGGAGTTTCCTTTAGCGATATCAGCCAGTATTGCTCTGGAACAGTCCTATGGTTATGTCGATGGTGATAGTGCATCACTGGCTGAATTGTGTTGTTTGATTTCCGCTTTGACCTGTATACCTATTAGACAAGGTTTTGCTATAACCGGCTCAATTAATCAATATGGTGAAGTACAAGCTATAGGTGGAGTCAATGAAAAGATAGAAGGTTTTTTTAAGCTGTGTCAAGCCAGGGGGTTGAATGGCCAACATGGAGCCATTATTCCAGTTTCAAATAAGCGTAATCTGATGCTTAAACAAGAAGTGATTAATGCAGTTGAGCAGGGCTTGTTTAGTATATATACCGTATCTAATGTGAATGAAACTATAGAATTGTTGATGGGTAAAACAGCGGGCAGTTTAGATAAAGAGGGCCATTATCCTGAGGGAACTATTAACTTTAAAGTGGTTTCTCGATTAAAAGAAATTTCGGACATGGCGTCAGACAGTGAGGACGGTGATGATGAATAGTTGTAGCTATGAGTCATGAATTTTTTTCTTGTGGGCCAAAACACAGAGAATGATTAGCGCTGTACCCAAAAGATAGACTGTGGCAGGAAAGGGTACTGGCGTCGTGTTTTGGGGATCATTCATAAATATTTGATCGTCCTTGGTGCATACTCCAAAGTCACTTAAGCCTTGGGAATACGGTGCATTTAAGTACAAAGTACTTTTGTACTTATTGGCAGGCACAGAAAACCTAATGTGCGCATCAATTAAGATAGTATCCTGGCTTGAATTGTGCGCATAATTTCCTTCGATTATCATTGGAGTAGTGGAGATCGAAGGGTTGCTGAAAAAACCATTGAATTGATACGTCTCCAGTGTAAGGTTATTGGATTGGTTAATAACATCCAAAAGTGCGAGAGATATACTTTCCGTTACATCCTCAAAATTTTCTAATACCTTTTCATCCGCAGTATATGGAATATAAAGGTTCTTTGAATGTGAGAAATTTTTTGTATTGTTATTATTAACGGGTCCAAAGTCTTGAATAGAAGGTATTACTATACGATTTACGTTAACAGTCGCTGCTGTACTGATTACTCCCACTAACAGTAATAGAACTAATATAGATATTCTTATAATCATAAACCACGCCTAATTCGTCCAGCACAATGCCGTTGAATTCTTGCCCCTGTAGATTTATGAATTTTGTTCTTCTATAAATTTTTTTATTGAAACAAGACTTAAAGGTCACTTTAAATTATTTTTCAATAAAATCATACTGTACTGGAGTACAGTTCTTTCGTTTTCTTTCATTTTTTTTAAAAGATGATAAATATGGCACTTTGATTATCCTAGAAAGATCAGTTTGGTGCGGAATTATAGTGCAAGGTATTGGTTTCACGGTGTTTTAACAGGTTTTTGCTCCTGCAAAACCTGCATTTCCTACTTCCATGTAGGTCAAAAAATCTGAGCTTCACCCATTCGGTTAAGCGGGCATTTTTTTGAAGTACAAGGATGTACTGAATGCAGATCATGCAGGAGTAATTATCTGTGAAGTGCTGTGGAATCAAGAGCTTGTGCTAGAATCCGTGATCCAACTGATTTTTCTAGGATTATGCGCAGTAAATGTAGTAGAAAATTCTGCTTTATTTTTGTGAGGCAATTTGAGTATCTTCTGCAATATAGTTTTTTCATAGAGCATAGACTATGATTATCTAATAACGTTAACTGGATGCAGTAATGAAATTGATCAGTCTATCTGTTGTAGTAAGCTCTCTTTTTCTAGGCATGATGAGTTTTATGCTTTATACAGGAAATAATATTGTTACTACATACGAACCACTGATAGAAGCCTCTAAAGAACTTAAGTTTGAGGCTACTCAAGGGCATCTATGGTTTGAAGAAATAGTTTCTGGCGATCGCAATGAAAGTATAGACACAGTTTGGCAACATCTTGAGTTAGCGGACTGGTACGCTCAGGCAATGCTAAATGGTGGAGAAAAAGATGGTTATATTATTATTCCTTTGACTGATGAGAGTATGAGGAAAGAAGTTATTCATATTCGTGAAATTTTGGCCAGATTTAAGTATATCGCAGAATATCGTTACGCTATGAAGATTTCTTCTGGGGTAGGAACTGCCGTTGACCAAGAGTTTGACAAAGTATTTCAGCACTTTATTTTTGATGCTAATAAGGTTGAACAATTTTTACATCGTAAGATTCAAGCAGATTTAGTTAGATTTAGACAAACAGGCTTCGTACTTTTATTAACATCTGCTTTACTTGCTTTTATTATTACTGGAATCTTATATAAACACAGACTAAGAAATAAAACACTGATTGCTAAAATATATCAATCCAGAGCGTTAATTGAGGAAAAAAATCAAAAACTTCTAGTAATGGCGCACTATGATTTTTTAACTCAATTACCTAATCGAGCATTATTTGCTGATTTACTTAAAACTGCAATTGCAAAAGCTCAAAAGAGTGAGCAATGGCTGGTGCTTTTTTTTATAGATCTGGATCAATTCAAATCAGTAAATGATTCGTTTGGACATCAGGTAGGTGATCAGTTATTACAGAGTGTGGCAGATCGTTTGACCGGGATAGTTGGAGTAGAAGACAACGTGGCTCGATTAGCTGGGGATGAATATACTATTTTACTTGCTCCAGAAGATACTCAGCAACAGGCGCTTGAGATTGCAACTCATGTTGCAAAAAAAATGCAGCGTGTTTTAGCTGATGAGTTTCAAGTAGCGGATATGAGTTTTTGTATTTCTGCGAGTATCGGCATTGCTTTGTATCCTAAAGATGGAAATTCTTGTGAAAGTTTGTTAAATAATGCAGATCGTTCGATGTACGATGTAAAACAAATGGGGAAAAATAATTTTCGATTTTTTTCTGAAGATCTAGAAAAATCAGTACAGCGTAGATTGCAGCTGGAAACAGAATTAAGGTATGCAATTAATCAAAATGAATTGGAGTTATACTATCAGCCACAATGGGACTTTAAAACAGGTTCATTGTTTGGTCTAGAAGCTTTAGTGCGCTGGAACCACCCACAAAAAGGCATGATTTTTCCTGCTGAATTTATTGCTATTGCAGAAAACTGTGGATTAATCCATCAGCTAGATATGTGGGTGTTAGAAACGGCTTGTAAACATCTTAAGCAATGGGAATCAGATCGGGTTTCACCCAAACAGATAGCGGTTAATCTATCGGCTATACAATTTTTAGAGAAAAGTTTGGTAAGAGATATTGCCGGTACATTGGCGCATTACCAGGTTGATCCCAAAAAAATGGAGCTAGAGATTGTTGAATCAATATTGATGAATGATGCAGAACATACCTTAATTACCTTGGATGTTCTCAAAAGTTTAGAGTTGCGTATTGCAGTGGATGATTTTGGTACAGGTTATTCTTCTATGGCATATTTAAGCAAATTCCCTATTGATACCCTCAAAATAGATCGGTGCTTTGTTAAAGAAATAGGCTCAAATGCTGCCGCCAAAGTAATTGTTGAGTCTATTATTCAAATGGCAATTAAATTAGGCTTGGATATAGTGGCAGAAGGAATAGAGACCGCTGAACAAAGTCGGTTTTTAGCTTATCATGGTTGCACCTATGGTCAGGGTTATTTTTATAATAAACCTCTGCCTGTAAAAGACATTGATGCTTTGTTACGAAATGAAATATCAATTGATTTAGTTAAACAGAAAAAAATAGTTCAGCTTTTTCCGCAAGGAGAATGACTTTAATCTAAATTAATCAATATGACTATTAACCTATTGCAGGTTACTCTCAATTTTGACTTGAAACTGGATTAGCTTCACAAACGGTGTCATTCCGATCAGCGGGAGGAATCTTGAGTCTAAGGCGCTACTTCTAAAGCATAACCTGAGCTTTGTTAATAGCCATTTAAATTAATTGAACGCTAAGTTTGTGTATATCTGCTTGAGTATGCGATTATTAGCCACTTGCCTGTTTGGGGTGGTGATGTTCGTTTCACTACTTTGTGAGCAACATGTTAGCTTTTAATCTCGGTCACTATCACGTCAATTCCACTTTTTCTTAATCTCTTTTTAATCGTGGAAACGCTCGATGAACGTGTATAAGGACCCATTTTTACTCTGTTCCAAACTACATTTCCAACTTTTGCTTTTTCTACTCTGGATTCTATGCCCATTAATGCAAGGCGAGCTCTAAGCTTATCTGCTTCGGAAAAGTCTCTGAAAGAGCCTGCTTGCATAATGTATTTACTGGCTTTGCGTTTCCCAAGCCGTTCTTCCCGACTGCGCGTGTTAATTTCATAATCAGGAACTACAATTTCTGTTTCTGGCAGAATAGTATAAAAATCAAAGCGTGGTTCTACAGGTTTTTTATTTTGATGTTTAGGGGGCTTTGGTTTTTCAGTTTTTTTAGAAATTGACAGCGTTTTTGATTGTTGCTGAAGTTTTACTTCAGGCGTTGAATTCCGTAAAAAAACTAAAAAAACCACAAACAAAGAAATCAATAAAATGATCAAGCCCCATTTCCACCAGGCAACTTTGGCTTGCTGCGGCTTTTTTCGATTTTGATTTGCTCTGTATTTATAATCTCTGGCCATTACATAGACTCAGGTGTGTTGATATTTAATAGTGATAAACCGTTTGCCAAAACTTGTTTGGTTGCACAAATAAGGTTTAATCGTGCATTACGCAATTTCACATCGTCAACCAGAAATTGGTGTGCATTATAATAAGTGTGAAAATTATTTGCCAATTCCCGAAGATACTGAATTAACAAGTGAGGTTCATGTTGCAATGCTGCGCGTTTAAGAGTTTCTGGATATTTAGACAATGTTGTAATGAGAGTTGATTCATGCTCTTCAGCCAGCAGATACAGATGCTCCATACCTAAAAGTAAGTCTTTTTCCCAGCCTTTTTCATCCAATTGACGTAAAACACTACAAACACGGGCATGTGCATATTGTACATAGAAAACCGGATTTTCATTAGTTTTTGAAGTGGCTAATTTTAAATCAAAATCCATATGTTGTTCAGATCTACGCATCACATAAAAAAAGCGAGCGGCATCTTTACCTACTTCACTGCGGAGTTGGCGTAAAGTGACAAACTCACCTGAGCGTGTTGACATGGGGAGTCTTTCTGTTCCACGATAGAGTATTGCAAACTGTACCAGTAATACTTTGAGTTTTGAATCATCCGCTCCCAATGCAGTTATGGCTGCTCTTACCCGGGGAATGTAGCCATGATGATCAGCTCCCCAGACATTGATAATTTGATCAAAGCCACGATCCAGTTTGTTCATATGATAAGCAATATCTGAAGCAAAGTAAGTAGACTGGCCATTCTCTCTTATCACTACCCGGTCTTTTTCATCGCCTAGACGGCTGGATGCAAACCAGGTTGCACCTTCTTTTTCATAGAGATAGCCTGCTTCATCCAATCGTTTTAAAGCTTCCTGTACAGAACCATCATTCATCAGCAAGCGTTCAGAAAACCATTCATGATAACTTACACCAAACTCTTCCAGGTCTTGCTTAATATCGTCAAGTATGACCGTTAAACCAGCCTGGAATAAATCAGAGTAAAGCGATGGTCCGAGTAAGGTTTTTGCTCTATCGATTAGCGCATCTATATGTTTTTCTTTGTCGCCACCTTGTGAGTCATCAGCGGGAATATCTTCCACAACCAGTTCGGCCGGTCTACGGTAATCATTACCAGTGTTTTTATGAATATTAAAGGCAATATCTCTGATATATTCACCTCGATATCCATTGCTTGGAAATGCAACAATTTCGCCGCATTCTTCCAGATAACGCAACCAGATACTGGTAGCCAGTATATCCATTTGTCGACCGGCATCATTGACGTAATATTCCTTGGAAACATCAAAGCCAACGGCTTGTAATAAATCAGCTACGGCCGAACCATAGGCAGCACCCCTGCCATGTCCCACATGCAGGGGGCCTGTTGGATTCGCTGAAACAAATTCGACCTGAATTTTTTTTCCTGCTCCAATATTACTTAAACCATATTGCTTTCCAGCATCATGAATTTGTTTGATAACTTCATTATGGGTGTCGGTATTAATAAAAAAATTAATAAAACCAGGTCCTGCTATTTCTACTTTGACTATGGCTGAGTCCGTAGCAAATGAGGAAATTATTTTTTCTGCTAATTGTCGAGGGTTAGTTTTAGCCTGTTTTGCCAGTATCATCGCCAGGTTAGTAGAAAAATCGCCATGACGAGTATCACGTGCGCGCTCAATATTGATTTTTGGGTTGTCATCCTGATTCAGGATTCCTTCTGATTTTAATGTTTCAACGGACTGTTGAAGCAGAGTTTCCAACTTATGTTTCATTATATTTTGAGGCGGTATTTGGTATAGCGAACTCTCTATTATCCATGAAAAGTATAAGTTTCGCCAATGTACAGCTCCGTTTTTTCATAAAGCGTTTAATTGAATAAAACTAGATGCCAGAGAAGAATTAAGTTAATATCATCTTTGTAATTTATCACTTACAAGAACGGTAGGTTAGAGTAATGAATAACGGAAAAATTAAAATTATAAATTATAAGGATTTGATTTTTATTGATCTTTATTCTGATGATAAGGTGACTAGAGAGGATATTCACTGGTTATCGGATTCGCTAAAACAGAAGTTTAAAACAAAACGCAATGTGATTGCTTTAATTAGTGGCAGTTATAATTTGTGCTCTTCTGCAACAGAAGCTATTGCCATGAAAAAACAATTTATCGGTGATGCCATTGCTTTTGTCGTCCAGAATAGTAGCGATAATATTAATGATCTCTATTACACCCAATTCTCCTGTTTAAAAGGCAAGAGTATTGCTTATTTTAACCAGATTACTGCCGCCTATGACTGGGTTAAAGAAAAACCTGTTCAGGCATGATCTCAACAGTAAACATTTGTTAGAGAGACATACAGCCAGCCAGTAATAGATTAATGTTATGGTATAACCATTATGTTATTACTGTAGCGTGATTTTGCATAAATATTTTCAGCATAAATCTAGTAAGGCAGATGGCAATAAATAACCTACCCAGATTGCGCAGGATTTTTATTTGTATTCAACTAACACATGGATGTGTGTAGGTAGAACAATGAATAATGCCATGGATGGCATGTAGTAGGGTAACGCATAACACCATGGACGGTGCGTAGTAGAACAACGCAGGAGCAGTTGTCGAGGAGCAGTTACCGAGGAGCAATTGTCGAGGCGTGGGAACAGGCGCGAAGCACATGGATGTGCAAGTGTCGCTTGAAGCAGGATGCTGGTGCGACCATAGCCAGCTACGCAACTGATTCAGCAACGCAGCTATCGGCAAAAACTTAGTCGTTAGAAATCCGCATTCGTAACCGTGCGAAGTATATATGCGTTTGTTTGTTCCAATAAAAGAGTACAAGCTTCTTCAGACGATTTAGTATAAATCCACCGGATCAACATCTAACGACCATCGTATTTTTTTGGCTTCCTTAATTGTATATAATTGTGGAATTAACTGATCTAACAAGGACTGTAAGTTTTTTCGTTTGGCGTTCTGTAATAAAAGCTGGAAATGATAGTTTCCCGCGCGTTTCGCCATAGGTGCTGTTACAGGGCCTAATACCAGTGTACCCAAGTTGTTAATGGTTTGAACAATATTACAAACAGAGGTTAAAAACTTTTGTGGGTCAGCAGGGTTTGTAGCATATACTCTTAATAAGGCTTGAAAGCTGAAAGGAGGTAAGGAGGCTAGTTGTCGTTCGGCTAACGCTGTTTTAGCAAATTTGTTATAGCCTTCTTTGAGTAAAACTGTTAATAAAGGATGGTCGGGTTGTCTGGTTTGTAAAATTACTTTCCCTGGTTTTTCTGCTCTACCTGCACGACCGGCTACTTGAATAATTAACTGTGCGAGTTTTTCGGTGGCATGGAAGTCAATGCTGAATAATCCGCTATCTACATCCAGAATTGCTACTAAAGTGACATTGGGAAAATGATGGCCTTTAGCCAGCATTTGAGTGCCTAGAATAATATCAACTTTTCCCTGGTTAATTTTATCCAGATGATCTTCAAGCGAGCCTTTTCGTTGTGTCGAGTCTCTGTCTAGGCGAATTATGTTTTGTTCTGGAAATAGTTCTAATAGACTTTTTTCCACGCGTTCTGTACCTAATCCAAGTGGTTTCAATTCCCCTGAGTTGCAGGAAGGACATTGATTTATCAAATGTTGTTGATAACCACAATGGTGACAACGTAATGTTTTTTCATCATAGTGTATGACTAAGCTAGTGTCACACCGATGACAGCGTGCTACCCAGGCACAGGAATGACAAATGATAACGGGGGCAAACCCTCGACGGTTTAAAAACAGTAAAACCTGTTCTTTTTTAGCCAGTGTTTTTTTGATTTGTATGATTAAAGGCTCCGACAGTCCATCCTGTAATTTTTTATTACGAATATCAAATAATAAAAATTTAGGTTTAATGGCATTACCTGCTCTTTCTGATAACTGCAACAGCTGATAACGTTTTTTTTCTGCGTTATACAGGCTTTCCAGCGAAGGTGTTGCTGTACCTAATAATACGGGGATATTGAGTAGCTTTCCCCGTACAATGGCTAAATCGCGCGCAGAAAAACGGAAGCCCTCTTGTTGTTTGAAGGATGAATCATGTTCTTCATCCAGAATAATAAGCCCTGGGTTTTTGAGTGGGGTAAATAATGCAGAGCGGGTACCTAAAAGAATACAGCTGCGTCCCTGTTGCATTTCTAGCCAGGCACTATGCCGTTGAGATTCTGTGAGCTTTGAATGTGATAGTGACAGAGCAACGGAAAAACGTTGTTTAAAACGTTCTTGTAATTGAGGCGTCAGTGTGATTTCAGGAAGCAATACAATAACTTGTAGTCCAAGGTCTAACACTCTTTGAATCACCTGCATATAAACTTCAGTTTTTCCGCTGCCGGTTATACCTTCTAATAATGAAACAGAAAAATGACCTAACTCTGCGCTGATTTGGCTGATAGCATATAGTTGCTGTGCATTGGCAGGTAATGGTGATTCTCTAGGTGTTGAAAAGTTAATGACTGTTGTTGCATGTGATTCAAGCGAAATTAACTCTTTGTCTAGCAATGCTTTTACAGCAGGCCGCCAGTTTTTATCCCATAGATTTAGAGTAGTAGCAGAGACACTTTTGTTTTTAGATTGAAACAGCTCAAAGACATGTTTTTGCCTGGGTGAGCGTTTTAATTGATCAGAGTTTAAACATTCACCTTTGGCTGACAGTTTGTAATGTTTTTCTTCAGCGAGTATGGCTTTTTTGCCTTTTCTGAGAGAAACAGGAAATGCAGCACTAAAAACTTCGCCTAGAGGGTAGTGATAATAACGACTGGCCCACTGTAGCAGTTGAAAATCTTTTTCACTAATGAGGGGGGATTCATCAAGAATGGCAATGATTGGTTTTAAACGCTCTATTTTTAATTCACTATTATTGGTATTGTTGATAACAAAGCCAACCTTTTTTGTTTTGCCAAAAGGCACAAGTACGCGGGTACCAGGGGGGATTTTATCAATACCTTCGAGTGTTAAGTAGTCAAATAAACGATTTAACGGAACAGGAATTGCTACTTTAACAATCGGCGGATTTTTGCTGGTAGAGTTAGCCATCAAATATGATTTTTTTTCGACGAAGAGGAGCTAAGTGCTTAGTGTTATTGAATAAAAAAAGTTACCCACAGAAGTTGTGGATAACTCTGTGGGTAACTACTTTTTAACGCACCTTAATGCCCGTTTTTATTGGCTTGTAATTAGATTGCCTGATTTTGATGCAGGAAATATAGTCATTGCATATCAATTGCTTACGTGATCAGTAATAAAGGCTGATGTTTTTTTAGCATTATTTAGAAGAAAAAAGTTAGCAATGTGTATAAAGTATGTGATACGACCCAATCAGTTGTTAAGGTTTGATAAATTTAAGTGTCATGCGATCACTTTCACCAATAGCCAAATAACGAGCTCTGTCTTGCTGTTTTAATCGTAATGATGGCGGTAATGTCCAGACGCCTTTTGGATGATTTGTGGTGTCTTTTGGGTTGGCATTGATTTCTGATTTTGTAACAAATTTAAACCCTACCTTTTCAGCTAATGCAATGACATAAGATTCAGTGACATAGCCAGATATGGCTTTTGGATCCTGCTTGGTATCTGCTGGAGCCCGGTGTTCGACTATTCCAAGGATTCCTCCGGTTTTTAGGGCGTCAAACATGGCGATAAATACATTTTCTGCCTGCTCACTTTTCATCCAGTTATGTACATTTCGAAATGTCAAAACTCTGTCAGCGGAACCTTTAGGTGCAATGTTCAATTCTCGGGGAGGTTGCAAAGCAGTTACTCTGACATCACTATAGATTTCTGGCTGAGCTTTAATTTTATCGTTAAACTTTTTCAAGTTCTTGGTGAAATAAGGGATTTCTGAGTTAGCAGAGTAGTTAGCGGCATATAACGTGCCTTTTTGTTTGAGAAAAGGAGCCAGAATTTCCGTATACCAGCCTTTGCCACCCGGCCATATTTCAACGATAGTCATCGTTGGCTTAACCTGAAAAAAGCTGAGTGTTGCTAATGGATGCCGGTATTGATCACGGTTTTTATGTTCTGTTGATCTATGATTGCCATCGATAGCTTGTTGTAATAAAGTGTTTTCAACGGCAAAAACAGTTGTATATGAAAATAAAAGTAAACTTGCTAATAAATAACGTTTCATTGGGATAACCTACGAAGTGAGTTTTGGTGTGTTCCATTGTTGTAGCAGACTTAGTACGGCCAGTGCTAAAAAAGCTACTAAAGTCCAGCCTGGAATACTAACGCCTAAAAATGTCCATAAGATGTCTGCACATTCGCCTGTTCCATTGAGCATTAATTTAAAGGTATCTAGAAGTGGAAAGTTCTCAAATACATATTCAAGTCCCGGTCCACATTCAGGTACTTCATCTGCTGGCAGGTTCTGTATCCATACATGACGCGTTGAAATACCTGCTCCGCAAAGTGCAGTAATAGTCCCTAAAATAGAATAGACTTTTAATCCGTAATGTTTAGGGTTGTGTACAGCTGCGATTAGAAAAACCAGGCCAGTGATCAGGATGGCAATACGCTGAGAAATACATAAAGGGCAAGGTTCCAGTTCTTCAACAAACTGAAAATAAGCCCCTGTTGCTAACATAAAAAAACAACTGGCAAAGCCAAGTAAAAACCAGATTCGAGGATTAAATTTTATTAGACTGAACATATGCGACTTCTTTTTTAAATGCCTTAATTTCCCGTGACGGGCCCATTACAACTATTATATCTCCTGGGTCAAGTTTATGGTCTTTCTCGCCGATGGAAAAGTGCAGGTCATCACCTAATTCTTTATCAACGATGCCCAATAATACCAAATTATGCTTTTCGTTGAGAGTCAGTTCACTGGTAAAAGTATTCTCCAAATAACTGTTTTCAGGAATAAGGATTTCAGCAACATGTAGATCATGTCGGCCAAAAACAGTGTGATCAATAATGTTAGCTATGTCAGGTTTGGTTATTAATTCGTGTATTTTTTGTCCACAAATCTGGTAAGGATCGATAATTTTATTTGCCCCAGCTGCTATTAGTTTTTCTGAAGATTGAGCAGTATCCACAATAGCGATAATATTCAGGTTTTGGTCAAGGGCACGAGCAGAAAGGGTTAAAAAAACATTTTCAGAGTCTTCGGGGAGGAAACAAAAGATAATATCAATGTCTTTACCCAAGCCAATTGAGTTTAGTGCTTCGTCACTACGAAAATCAATTAATGCTATTTTATAGCCCTTTTCTTCAGCTAATGCAGCTAATGATGAATCGGGTTCAACAATTAGAAGATCATATAAATTTTGATCAAGCCTTGATATAGCTTCGAAAGACCGGCGGTTATAGCCGAAAATTACAATTTTTTTCATGATCCTAAATTTAAACTGCTTTTTTTGATTTGATCTTGAAAATGTTCAATTGAATATTTTCTACCTAAGACCACAAGTATATCTTGTTCTTGCAGTTCAAAGTTTTGCTCAGGGTTAAAATAAAAATGCTGATTTTTAACTTTATAGCGGTTTCTGTGTTTTCTGTGTTTTTGATTGGTACTGATAACGCCAACCAGCATTAACTTTCTGTTTTCGAAATCAAGTTTGCCTATTTTCTGCTTTTCCAGCAAACAATTGGGCTGAACTATCAAGGTTTCCATCGAAATTTGTTTTTGGTCTTGTAAAATCCCCAGAATCGCTTCAAATGCAACCGGTTGGCCTATATATTCTGCAGCCAGTAACCCGGCTATTTCAAAGGGTTGAATGACTGTGTTGGCACCCGCCTGATATAACTTACTTACATTATCCTGTCTGTTGGCTCTGGATATAATGTTGATTTCAGGGTTAAGGTAACGACTGGTCAGAGTGATGTAGACGTTAATGACATCATTGCCAGTTGTACATAAAACTGCTGTGGCTCCATTATTGATACCGGCATTAATCAAAACAGCGTTAATGCTGGCATCATCATGAATTGCCAGAAATTGTTGTTCTTTAGCGAGAAAGACATTGTGTTCATCTTTATCAATAATGACAAATGATTGTTGATCTTTTTTAAATTGTTTGGCGACTTCCTGTCCGACTCTTCCAAACCCACAAATGATGATAAAGTCATTATAGCGACTTAACTCGGCATAGGTCCTGTTTTCACGTAAGGTATGCATTTTGTCACTGAATGCAGCGACTATGATTGAAGTAAAGAAAGCTAATACTCCTAACCCGGTCAGTATAAGGGTGATTGCAACCAGTCGTCCGCCAAAAGTTATTGGCGTTATATCTCCATAGCCAACGGTAGAAATGGTAACGATAGACCAATAAAAGGCATCATACAGATGTCTGACATTGCCACCACTGGAGTTGTTTTCAAACAAATAAATCGCAATACTGGAAATAAAAACCAAAAAACCCATAAATATGGCGAGGGTGATTAACTCGAAACGTTTACTGGCTAAAACATCGGCAAATACTTTGATGCTATTGGAATATCGAAACAGTTTAAACATGCGAAAAATAAGCAATATCCGCAAAATTCTTAACGGTCGATAGCTGGGTAGTATTGCTAGTAAGTCGATAATGGCGAAAAGTGACAGCATGTATTCAAGCTTTTTAGCAAACACCAGCCTGAGTGTATTCAATAAATTGAAGCGAATGTTTAAGTATTCGGTTTTTTCATATTCCTTAATAATAATTTGATGAGAGTCGGAAAATAACCAGGCTCTTAATAAATATTCACTAATGAATATAAGTACCACACCTTGTTCAAAAATCTCTCCAGTGGTATTAAGCGTGTGTTCAACACTGTAAACCAGAAAAAATACACTGAGCATGACCAGACAAATCATAAAAACATCAAAATAAGACTTCATTTTGCTTTGCGGGTTTTCCAGCAGATCGTAAAAAAATCGTTTAGTCTGTCTGTAACGATCAGATGTTTTTAAGAAATAACAGAAATATACGATTATTCGTGTAAGCATTAGGACGGTGTCTTAAATTTGATCACTTTATTAGCTGGATTCAGGTTGATTTCATCAATTACCATATTTTGATTTGAGTTTAGTATGTAATTTACCGTTTCGGCAATATCTTCAGGCAATAAAGCATGACTTTCATCATCTCCTGGCAGGAACGTCAACGATTCAAAAAAAGCAGTTTTGACCATGCCAGGGTTAATTAAGGAGATACGTATACTACTGTTGCCACATTCTTCTCTTAACGCCTGAGTAAACCCCCGTAGAGCAAATTTACTGGCACAGTAAATTGAACCTTTTCTGCTGCCTTTTAAAGCAGCCTCGGAACCAATATAAATCAAATTGCTGTGAGCTTTTCTTTTTAAACCGGGAATAAGCGCACGAGTTATAACAGCCTGGCTAGTAAAGTTAACCGTTATCAATTGTTCTATTTGATGACAGGAAAACTGTTCAAGAGAACCAAATTGTCCATAACCTGCAGAAAATATAACAGTATCCAGCTCTGGGTGTGTTTTTTCTATAGTCTTTATTTTAGTAGAAATTTGATCAAGCAGAGATAAATCAATTTCTATAAAACTGAAATTTTTATGTGTTGTACCAAATTGTCTGCAATTACGGGATGTACCTATAACGACGTGGCCTTGTTGTAATAGGTTTTTTGCAATAGCACGGCCAATACCTGAGCTGGCCCCTGTGACAAGGATCGTTCTTTTTATAGGGTGCATGGGAAGAATTTTGACGGCGGAATATAGCTTAACAACAGTTTGCTACAGTATTGCATCATTTCCTGTTCTAATTCGGTTTTATAAGAAGTCATTTTTTGAGTGGTCTCAAGCGGACTGGCAAATAATTTTTCTTCAGGATAAAGTTTGTGTATTTTCTTGAAATATTTTTCTGGCAATCGAAACACGCCTAAGCTGACGGAATGCAATGACTCAATGGATAGTCTGGAAAACACCTGATCGAACAGATCTTTATATTGTTGCTGATAACCTGTCTGATAGAGTAAGGGATCAAAACGTAGCCCTAGTTGCCAGCCTTGTTCCTGTAGTTTGCACATGGCATCAAGACGACGAATGACAGTAGGCGCTTTGTGTTCAACTTTACGGGCGATTTCATCAGGAGACAAGCTGAAAGCTACTACGCATTGTGGAAAGGGGTTGCTGTTTAGCAGACTTCTGATTTGAGTGCTTTTAGTTCTCAATTCTAGCCAGGCATTAGGAATACCGGCAAAAAAAGGTAAAAAATGTTCGGCAAAGCCGGTAACAGGTTCTAAAGCAAGACTGTCACAGTCATAACCGGAAAAGAAATGAACAGGTTCATCTGCTGTGTTGTTGCAAATTTGTCTAATCTCCTGCTGGTAATCTTCAAAATTAACAAACAAAACATAGTTTGCTGATTGATACATACCTTGTAAAAAGCAGTATCGACAGTCGTATAGACAATTTAGCATGTGTGAAAAATAATAATTCTTTTTCGCACCTATGCCATAACCAGGCGGTGCAAGGAGAGCAAAGTTTTTATACTTTTCTGCCAGAATTAATGCCGGATCCTGTTTTTGTAAACGAAAGTTTTGGGCTTTAGGATTAAAGACTTCGCCGTAGCGTTCACATATGACTTGTCTAGCCTGTGGGAATCTTTCACATATACGCAGTGTGCGGGGGTGTTGCTGAATACTTTCTTCAATATAAAGGGTATTGATCATTTGTTGTTAATCAGTAACTGTTTAGTGTAATTTATAAATAATAATGTTGAAGCTGTCATTTCGACCAGCGGGACGACTTGTTTGGACAGATATATTGCTCATAGGGTAACGCAGGAGCAGTTACCGAGGAGCAGCGAAGCGGTGTTACCGAGAAATCTTAATAACTTAATCAATACTCGAAAGCTTTAAGATCCCTCGCTACACTCGGGATGACAAACGGCTGTGAATAGTTACGATTATGGATCGGTTTATAGGGAAAGTCAGTAGCTCCAATTTTTATTTCTGAATTCAGGTTAGCATAAAGTGAATAGAGATAAGTATAAAAGTTACCAAATATCTAAATAAACAGTAAAATAAAGGTAATATAAACTTTTTCTCCTTTTCAATGAATACAAAAAAAATTGGTTTTATCGGTGGCGGCAATATGGCGTCTAGTTTGATTAATGGGTTAATTGCCAGTGGACATTCGCCTGACCAGTTATGGGTGTCAGATACCAACCAAGAAATTCTGGATGCTTTAGTCGCAAATCTAAAGATTAATGTTTCTGTTAATAATAATGACATTGTCAATCAAGTTGATGTTGTTGTTTTGGCTGTTAAACCACAAGTTTTACATGCAGTAGCAGAGCAAGTGGCCGATGGCATACGAAAGCGAAAATTATTGGTTGTATCTATCGCTGCAGGTGTTTCACAAGAGAGTCTGGCTGAGTGGCTTGGGGAAGAGGTCGCAATTGTTCGTTGTATGCCTAATACGCCTGCACTTGTGCGAACTGGAGCAACCGCTCTTTATGCCAGTGATAAAGTGAGTGATGAACAAAAAGACCTGGCTGAAAAGATTTTACGTTCGGTCGGTATTTCTTTATGGGTTGATCATGAAAGTGAGTTAGATGCTGTTACAGCGGTGTCAGGCAGTGGGCCGGCCTATTATTTTTTGTTAATGGAAGCCATGGAGCAAGCAGCTCTGGAATTGGGTCTTGCTGAACATACGGCCAGGTTATTAATACAGCAAACAGCCTTGGGTGCGGCTAAAATTGCATTGGAAGCCGATGAAACCCCTGGCCAATTGAGGCAACGGGTTACGTCACCTGGGGGCACCACAGAACAAGCATTGAAAATTTTTGAAGAAGGATCGTTTACGCAACTGGTTTCTAAGGCATTACATGCCGCCAGAGACCGTTCCATTGAAATATCAAAAGAACTGGGAGAAAAATAATGGGAACGAGTTATATGACGAACCCGGTTGTATTTTTAATTGATACTCTATTTTCACTGTATATTTTATTCATTGTAATACGCTTTCTGCTGCAGTGGACGCGTGCGGATTTTTATAATCCGATTTCTCAGTTTTTAGTCAAAGTAACACATCCCCCTTTAAAAATATTACGCCGGTTTATTCCATCTGTTGGCAAAATAGATACATCATCTATTGTGTTGGCATTAGCTCTGCAAATGCTTGCTGACTTTTCTATACTTGCCTTGAAAGGGGTTATGGTAAGTATTATGGCCTTGGTTGTTTTGTCATTTTCTCAGCTGGTTTCATTGCTTATTAATGTTTTTGTTTTTGCCGTATTTGCCAGGGCAATACTCAGCTGGTTTGATCCAGGTAATTACAACCCTGCCAGCTCGCTGTTACATAGTTTAACCGAACCTTTGTTAGGCGTGTGTCGTAAAGTAATACCTGATTTAGGCGGTATTGATTTATCGCCTTTGGTTGCCTTGGTGGCGTTGCAATTAGCAAAAATGATGATATTGCCTCCATTGAGCCAACTGGCAACATTAATCGGTTGATTATAATTATGGCTTTTAGAGAAGAGAATCTATGCAAGTACAAATGATTTGTGTACCCGGTTGGCGGCTAAATATTTGAATTATTATCATATATACCTAAACTTAGGGAGATACAGGCATTAACTCAATAACAGACTTATATCTGTGTATCTTGCTTAAAAAAACTAGATTATTTATGCGTACAATTTTTTCCAAAAAAAACATTGCTTTAACCCTATCGCTTATAATGCTGAGTGGGCAGTGTGCATTTGCTAACAAAATGTATCGATGGGTTGATGGGGATGGAAAAGTTTTTTATTCGGATCTGATACCCCCTGAACAGAGCAAACATAGAAGAGAATCTTTAAATAAAAATGCACGCGTAGTCGATATTGTAGAAAAAGAAAAAACAAAAGCACAACGTGAATTGGAAAAACGCTTAAATGCTTTACGCAAACAGCAACAACAGATCATCAATAAACAGAAAGCACTTGATAAGGTTTTACTGAGTACGTTTCGTACTCTTGATGATATGGGGGTGGCGTTAAAAGCAAAGTTGTCTTCGCTTGATGGACAAAGAAAATCCATGCAGGGAAATTTATCACGATTAAAGAAACAGTTACAACAGCAACAAAAAAAAGCAGCACAATTTGAACGTGATGGACGCAAGGTCCCTGCGATTCTTATAGAAGATATATCTGACAGCAAACATCAGATTGACTTGGCAATCGTTGACATTGCTAAACAGTTTGAAAAAAAAGCAAAGGCTACCGAGAAATTTGAAAAAGATATGGAACGATTTTCTTTCTTGACACAAGCGAATATGGAAAGAAAAGATCTCAGTCGTCAAACCGCAGACATTCAAGCAGAAAATGAACTGGGTTTATTTATTTGTGAGAATGAGCTGCAATGCAATAAGGCATGGAAGAGCGCGAAGAAGTATGTTCGTCTTTATTCAACAGCGGCATTTGATATTGAAACAGATAGACTGGTTTTGAGTCAGGCACCTTATAAGGATACCGACTTGAGTCTATCTGTTTCTAAAATGAATGTGGAAAATAATAAACAACAGTTGTTTCTTGATATTCGTTGCCGTATGTCTTCAACAGGTATAGAGTTATGCCACGGGGAAAAAGTCAAAAAAATCAGAAATTCATTTAGTGGCTATATTAAAGCGGCTTTAGCGGCAGAAAGCAAAGAGTAGGGAATGACTATATCTAACGCCTGACTAATAAAGTTCCTACACCTTGATCAGTAAATAACTCCAGAAGAATGGCATGCTCGACCCTGCCATCAATAATATGTATGCTGCTAACTCCCCCTTTTAATGCATCCGTTGCACAGCGTGTTTTAGGGATCATGCCTCCGGCAATAGTTCCGTCAGCAATCAGGTTATCAATATCAGAAATTGATAGTCCAGTCAGCAAATTACTTTCTTTGTCTAAGATTCCTGCGGTGTTAGTAAGCAGCAGTAGTTTTTCTGCTTTTAAAATTTCCGCCACTTTACCTGCAACCAGATCCGCATTGATATTATATGAATGCCCATCATCACCTACACCAATTGGAGCGATAACCGGGATGAAGTCGCTATTACAAAGCATATTGACAACAGCAGGGTCTATACTGCTAACTTCACCTACATGACCTAAATCTATTATTTCAGAAGCATTAGCCTCCGCAGAGGATATATTTAAGTTGATTTTTTTTGCATGAATAAAATCACCATCTTTGCCTGTCAATCCTATAGCTTTTCCTCCATGAATATTTATCAGGTTAACAATTTGTTTATTGACTTGTCCGCCTAATACCATTTCAACAATATCCATGGTTTCACTATCGGTAACACGCATACCATTTATGAATTGGGTTGATATATTAAGTCTTTTCAGCAGGTTGCCTATTTGAGGGCCTCCACCATGAACAATAATAGGATTGATGCCTACCAGTTTCATTAGCACGATATCTCTGGCAAAACTATGTTTAAGGGCCTCATCTACCATGGCGTTGCCACCAAACTTGATGACTATGGTTTTTCCTTTAAATTTTTGGATATAGGGTAAGGCTTCAATAAGTACGTGGGCTATTTGGTGGGCTGCTTTATTTTTCATTAGATATATGTAAACGCGTACTGGTTGTATTGTTTTCTAGGAGGCTGTCCGAGAATAGAAACCGTAGCGAGGGAAACCCATTTTGAGTCAGTTTTTTTGATCATTTCAGTTAAACCTAGAAAAATCAGTTGGATCACGGATTCTAACACAAGTTCTTGATTCCACAGCACTTCAAAAAAATGCCCGCTTAACCTAATAGGTGAAGCTCGGATTTTTTTAAATCATTGTGAAACCAATATCTTGCACTATAATTCCGCGCCCAACTGATCTTTCTAGGTTAAATGGTTTACGCGTGTAACGAAAATGATCGGAAAAATTGGACAAAATGGGCTTTTCCGCAGTAGGTCTTCTATTCTCGGACAGCCTCCTAGGGTTATATGAGTGTGCTGGTATTAGACATTTTAGCAAATTTAAAAAGGCAGAGAGATATCTGGTTTTACTTGTTGGAGAATTTCTTTGAATTGTAACTGGATATGGCTCAAGGCTTCCTTGTCATCTGCTTCAAAGCGCAGCACTAGAGCAGGCATGGTGTTTGATGCTCTAACCAGTCCCCAGCCATCAGCAAAATCTACACGTAAGCCATCAAGATTATTTATTTTTCCGTTGTTAAAATTTGCAACGGAAAACAATTGTTCTATGATGCTAGAATTTTCTCCTTCTGCCAGTGGAATATTAATTTCTGGGGTATTGATACTATCGGGAAAATCTGCAAAAACTTCCTCACTACTACGGGTGTCTGCAGATAAAATTTCAATCAGACGAGAGGCCGAATAGAGTGCATCATCAAAGCCAAACCAGCGGTCGTTAAAGAAGAAGTGACCACTCAACTCGCCCGCTAACGATGCTCCCGTTTCCTTTAATTTAGCTTTGATTAAAGAATGCCCTGATTTCCACATAAGAGGCCTGCCGCCATGCTTTATGATCTGCTCACTGAGGTGGCGAGTACATTTCACATCATAAATAATTTCAGAACCTGGTTTCAAAGCAAGAACATCTTTAGCAAAAAGCATTATTAGCCTGTCGGGCCAAATAATTTTACCTTTGCAATCTACCACACCTAATCTATCGCCGTCCCCATCGAAGGCAATTCCGACATCAGCATCATAATGCTGAACAGCTGCAATTAAGTCGTTTAAATTTTCGGCTTTACTAGGGTCCGGGTGGTGGTTAGGAAAAGTACCATCAATTTCACAAAATAATTCAATAACTTCACAGCCTATAGTTTTTAACAGTTTAGGGGCTAATTCGCCGGCAGCTCCATTGCCACAATCAACAACAACCTTCATTGGCCTAACGATATGAATATCATCTGAAATGACACCAATATATTCATTGCTGAACATATTATTTTCTTCTATGGAGCCTGTTTCTCCGGTGAGATAATTTTCATTATCAATACGTTGTTTTAATTGCTGGATTTTATCATTGGCTAAAGTTTCCCCATTGATGATTATCTTTAGGCCATTATATTCAACAGGATTATGACTTCCTGTGACAACAACACCTGATTTTCCTTCGGTATGCTGGGTTACGAAGTAAACTACGGGAGATGGGACCAAGCCTAAATCAAGGACATTGACACCTGTCGAAATAATTCCTTTTGACAATGATACCGCTAAAGCCGCACTAGAGCTACGACCATCTCTACCGATAATAATGGTTTTAATATTTTTTTCTTTTGCTTCAGAACCTACAGCCCGGCCAATATCAAAAACAATTTCTTTTGTTAATGTTTTTCCTGCTATGCCTCTTATATCGTTAGTTTTATAGATTATTGATGAGCTGCTTTTTTGAACGGGTGATTGTGAGTCAATAGCAAAAACAGCTTGGGTATCTTTGTCTGTACTGTCTGTATTTGGTAGAGAAATAGGGGTGCTTTCAATTGTTTGGAAATTACTGTTTTCATTTTCAATTTCTACGTCTATACCCGTATCAAAGAAACTAAACCCCGTTGGTTCATCAAAAAAATCATCAATTTCTGTATTTGCATCAATGTCAGTAGATAACTCATCTCCCTTGTTATCTAAGATACGTTTAAATTGAATAATTGTTGTGAGGAACGTTTTCATTTCCTTTAGATTAAGCGGATAGCTACTTCCTATGCTTTTTCCAGACATAAGGTCTTTAACAGCTTTTAGAATACTGCCTTGGTCCTGCTGTAAATATTGACTGAAATTTCGATAACAAATGAAAAAAGCAAGGCATATGAGCAGGGCAGGAATAAGGACTATGCCAGATAAGAGGCTTAAATTGGCCAGACTTGAGGCATTTGTCGGCCAGTAATTGATTTTCCAGGGAGTCTGTAGGACTTTGATAGAGTTGTTGGTATCATTTTTAGCAGACGGAGAACCTGCTTTAGCAAGTATTGCATTGTCTTGTTTAAGCTCAAGGAATCCTTCTGAAATTTTGTAATTTGTTAAATTGGATTGTAAAAAACTAAACTCCAGGCTGGCTAAAATAACGCCTTTTGATACATCGTTTTCTTTAATGACAGCAGTTATTGCTAAATGTCTGTTTTTTCCAAGACCTTGAATGAAGGGCGTTTGACTTTTTGTCAGTGTTTCTTGAACCATCATAAGGTCGGCATTACCCATATGGGGAATAGCTGATTCATCAGTATCTGCAATATTTGCGGGTAAAATTCTGATTTTCATTACCTTAGGCAACAGTGTTTCCAAAACCTTCGCAGTATGTGCCATTTGTTGAGGATCATTGCTTTCTACCGCAGCGATAACATCCGTAGTATTGGCCATTTTTGATACAGAATCCTGCAGAATTCTTAACTGTGATGAAACACCTAGAGCGAGTCCTTTTGCCAGCGCTGCTGTAGATTTAAGTTTGGCTTGGCTGACATCGGACTGTGCAATCCAGTATGATCCTCCTCCGGCAACCAGTATCATAACAACAGCCAGTACAGATAATATGCTGAAAAAACGAATCATTTTATTCTCCTGTCAGTTTCCTATTGTCGTCCTGTATGACCAAAGCCACCTTCTCCCCGGTTGCTTTCAGAAAATTCTTTAACTTGCTCAAATTTAACCTGTATTACAGGAATAAAAACCATTTGTGCAATTCGTTCGCCAATTTCGATATGGAATGTCGTATTTCCTCTGTTCCAGCAAGAAACAAAGACCTGTCCCTGATAGTCAGAATCAATTAAGCCGACCAGATTGCCTAAAACAATACCATGTTTATGGCCCAGTCCCGAGCGCGGGAGCAGAACAGCGGCAGTATGATGGTCTGCAATATGTATAGCCAGGCCTGTAGGGATTAGAATTGTTTCTCCTGGCTCTAATACTGCAGATTTGTCCAAACATGCACGTAAATCCAGTCCTGCAGAGCCTTCGGTAGAATATTCAGGTAACGGAATATCATTTCCCAAGCGGTTATCAAGAATTTTAAGTTGTATTTTTTTCATTCATTTTCTCTGCGATCAGGGAAATTAACTGTTCTGCCAGTTGTGTCTTATTTGTCATTTCCAGGAATATATTCCCGGTATTCCAATAAATTTGTAGTGCATTTTCATCTTTGTCAAATCCTCCTTGTTCCTTACCTACCCAGTTAGCAGCAATCATATCCAGGTTTTTTTGCTTTAACTTGTTTTTAGCATAAAATTCCAGGTTATCTGTTTCAGCAGCAAAACCAACCACAAAGCAAGAGCTGTTGGGTAAACTTGCAACTGCAGCTAAAATATCTCTGGTTTTTTGCAATTTTACAATGCTGTCATCTGCTTGTTTTTTTATTTTTTGAGAGCTACAAACAACGGGTCGATAGTCAGCAACAGCCGCCGCTCCAATGTAGATATCATATTTGTCGACTCTGGACAATACCGCATGATACATCTGTTCAGCCGTTTCTATGTTTATCGGCTGCAATTTATGAGGAGCAGGTAGGTTTACCGGACCACTGATTAAAGTAACATTTGCTCCAACATTTAACGCAGCTTCAGCTAAAGCATAGCCCATTTTCCCAGAACTACGATTAGTAATATAACGAACAGGGTCTAAAGGTTCTCTTGTTGGACCTGCACTGATCAATACATTGATTCCTTGTAAAATACTATTTTTGCTGTTTTTAAGTAATGCGATAGCAATATCAGTAGGTTCTGACATACGACCAAACCCGGTTTCACCACAAGCCTGGTCACCTGATTCAGGACCAATAAAATGAACGCCAGTACTTTTTAAACGCTGAATATTTTCCTGGGTAACGGCTTTGTTCCACATGGCCTGGTTCATTGCTGGAGCAATATAAACCGGGCAGTTAGTGGCCAAAAAAAGAGTGGAAAGCAAATCATCAGCTAAACCAAGGCTGAATTTAGCAATACTGTTCGCTGTGGCCGGCGCGATTAATACCCTATCAGCCCAGCGGGCAAGATTAATATGCCCCATGGCATTTTCTGCATCAGCATCGAGTAAATCAAGCGCTACAGGATTACCTGATAAGGCCTGAAATGTTAAAGGTGAAATGAACTGAGTGGCAGAGTGGGTCATTACCACTCTTATTTCATGTCCTTGCTTGTGCAACAAGCGAACTAATTCAGCAGATTTATAAGCGGCAATGCCACCACAAACCCCTAATAATATGCGTTTAATAATGATTTATCCGTTTATTAGAAATAACTGTTAATTATGGCAAATTAAAACAAACTCTTCTATGCTTAATTTTTGATACAAGATAATGGATTTGATTATGTCAATTAAGGATTGGCCGGCGGATGAGCAACCGCGAGAGAAGTTATTGGCTAAAGGTGCTGAGATATTAACAGATGCAGAGTTATTAGCAATATTTCTTCGTACCGGGATTACAGGTAAGACAGCTGTTGACCTGGCTAGAGAATTGTTAAATGAATTTGGTTCGTTACAGGCATTACTGCAAGCAGATCAATTAGTATTTTGTCGCGGCAAAGGTTTAGGTAATGCGAAATATGCACAATTACAAGCTGTTTTGGAAATGGCCAGGCGACATTTTGTTGAAATATTGCAAAGAGGTGATGTATTAACCAGTCCAGAAGCAACAAGAGCCTATTTGAGTGCTCAACTGCGAGGATATAGTTACGAAGTCTTTGCCTGTTTGTTTCTTGATAATCAGCACAGGGTTATTCAGTTGGAGGAAATGTTCAGAGGAACGATTGATGGAGCCAGTGTTTACCCGAGAGAGGTAGCAAAAAAAGCGTTATTTCATAATGCCGCTGCTGTGATTTTTGCTCATAATCATCCGTCAGGAATAAATGAACCCAGTCAGGCGGATAAACTGATTACAGAAAAACTTAAGCAAGCACTAAACTTGTTAGATATCCGGGTACTGGATCACTTTATCATTGGAGATGGTCTGCCGTATTCTTTTGCAGAGCATGGTTTGTTATAAATAGCCAAAAAGTTTTTGACCTTGATTTAACTGATTTCTCTAGGAGCATAAGCCCCGTAAAGGTGCGCTGTCGCGTAGCAAACAATTTTTCATAAAAAAGCATAAAAAATATAAAAATAAGTTAATTTAAAATCAACAACTTATTTTTTGTTTGATGAGAGACTTGGTATTAGTAAAATAAGCTTTAGCTGTTAGCAATGTAACAATTCAGGTTGTTTTCAACAGTCGCATAGATTTTAATGTCATTTCGACCAGCGGGAGAAATCTTACCTCTATTGAGTGTATAAAGATTTCTCCCGCTGGTCGAAATGACACGCTTTTGATAAAGCCTAGTGTATAGTTAGTTATCGAACACATTGAAAATATGACTACCCCAAGGACTGTGTATGTTTTTAATTAAGCAAAATTCAGATAAATAATATTTTCCACAGCTAACGGTGAGATAGCCAATTTAAAATGTGTATCACTGCCTTAACGAGCATTTTGACTGATCAACGAGCCCCGTTTTATAATGTCAGTATAGCTTCAGCCTCTGCATATTTAGCCGCACAAACCTCAGTGACCTCTTTCGGTAAAGAAGGGCCTGGAGCTGTTTTATCCCAGTCCAGTGTTTCCAGATAATCACGAATATATTGTTTGTCAAAACTGGGTGGGCTAATACCTACCTGGTATTGATCAGCAGGCCAGAATCTTGATGAATCCGGGGTGAGTGCTTCATCAATTAAATATAATTTTCCAGCATCATCCAGACCAAATTCAAATTTGGTATCAGCAATAATAATACCTCTTTGTTTTGCAAACAGGGCGGCTTCTGTATAGAGCTTAAGGCTGACTTGTTTTATCTGTTCAGCTATTTCCAAGCCTAATAAAGGAACTGTTTGTGCAAAAGAAATGTTTTCATCATGATCTCCCACAGCGGCTTTTGAAGACGGGGTATAAATAGCCTCCGGTAATTGTTGAGCTTGTTGCAGCCCTTTAGGTAAGGAAATGCCGCATACAGCACCTGAGCGTTGATAATCTTTCCAACCGGACCCTATTAGATAACCACGAACAATGGCTTCAACAGGCAGGGGGGTTAACCGTTTAACAATGATTGAACGACCGGAGACTTGTGCACGTTCTACTTGATTGGGAATGACATCTTCTAATTTCAGGTTTGCTAAATGATTAGCAATGACATGCTTCATTTTGTTAAACCAAAAATTAGAAACACGGGTTAATACTCTACCTTTGCCAGGAATCGGATCTGGAAGAACCACGTCAAACGCGGATAATCTGTCAGTAGTGACAATTAACAGATGATTGTCATCAACTTCATAAATATCGCGTACTTTACCGCGAGACAGCAGAGTTAAGTTTGAAATAGATGATTCAAATAGTGCGGCAGGAGGGTTCATAATACCTTGTTAAACTAATAGATTTAGCGAATATGCTATTTTATCATTAAATTTAAATAGAGACGAAACAGCAAAGCTTGAGTCGTTGAGATGTTAAAATATGAATGAGTTATTTTTTAATAGGAAAATAAAGAATGAGTTGGTTGGGTAAAGTTGTAGGTGGTGCATTCGGTTTTTTAATGGGAGGACCTTTAGGTGCAATTCTTGGTGCATCTGTAGGGCATCAATTTGATGCAGGGTTGCAAGGTTTGGAAGGGGATGAACAGCTAAACCCAGGAGATCAGCATCGAGTGCAAATGGCTTTTTTTACTGCTACATTTTCGGTGATGGGGCATATAGCGAAAGCAGATGGAAAAGTAACTGCGGCAGAAATTAATCTGGCTAAGCGCATTATGGATGAATTGGTTTTAACCGAAGACATGAGAAAAGCAGCAATTAATTTGTTCCAGCAGGGGAAAGCTGAGCACTTTCCAATAAATGATGTTCTGGGTCAGTTTCGTAAAGAATGTCACCGGCGTAAACATCTCATCCGGATGTTTCTGGAAATACAGATACAGGCTGCCTATGCCGATGGTGTTTTAGATCAAACTGAAGAAAGTGTGTTGCTCAATATATGCCATCATATAGGTATTTCCAGGTTTGAGTATGAGGGTATAAAACTACAGTTCCAGGCTCAACAACGGTTTTATGGGCATAGTCAGCATAAGCAGGCGGAGAACAGGCTGGATGATGCATATGCAGTGCTCGGTATTTCTGCTACAGCGACTGATGCTGAAGTAAAGAAAGCCTATCGAAGACTAATGAGTCAACACCACCCTGATAAATTAGTAGCAAAAGGATTACCTGAAGAAATGATGACCCTTGCCAAGGAGAAGACTCAAAAAATCAGGAAAGCGTATGAGACAGTGAAGGAAAGTAGAGGATGATTGGGATTAAATTGATATAGGCAGAGATACCAAGATGAATGAGCACGTTAGTCTATTGGAGTCATGTCTGATAAGGAATTGATATTCTTAAATCAGGGTGTGGAAACTTACAGACATGAGCTGAAGGTTTTTAAAAGATAACCTGTCAGCTCAAGTCTTTGATTCTGTTTGTTTTAGGCTAAACTTTTTTGATTTCTGTTTGAAAATACTAACCCTAGCAAGCCACTACCTAAAAACCAGATTGCCCCAGGGACAGGAACAGCAGTCAGCTGAAACTGAAAAGTGCCATTACCTGTTACCCAGGTGTCACTATCTATTGCCCTGGTAGCAGCTGAACCAGTTGTTGAAGAAGCGGCCCAACTCCAATCATTTAAGGGATTATTAGAGGTATCGTTTACGATAGACAGCCAATAGGTTGTTCCGGCAGTCAGACTAACGCCAGCACTTAAATTAGCCTTGTAAGTAAATAAATCATTAAAGGGCGTAGGAGGAACAGCAACTGTACGGGTAATGAGATTGCCAACGTTTTCGCTCCAAAAAGGCGTTTGTGACGGTGTAGTATTACTACCGCTATCAGCAAAAATTCTAAGGGTGAAGTTATCGGCGGCTGGCATTGTATTGGCGCCGATGTATATTCCCTGCCAGCTAATTGAACCCAGAATATTATCTTGCGCAATAGAAAAGTTATCTGCTTTTTGAATATTTGAAGCAAAGTCGCTGGCTCCATTTGCTCCAAAGCTTGAAGGATTAAACCCCTGAGAGAAGATAATTGCTGCAGATGCCATGGAAGGCAATGATAAAAGCGAGAAACCCAGCGCTAAAGTTAGGATTGTTTTCGCAATTGCTTTGTCGATGCTATATGCCATCGGTTGAACTCCAATGTAAAATGAATGTTAAAAGTGTGATGTGGATTGTACATTAAAAAACTAATTGTGTTAGAAAAATTCTAACATTAGAATTAGCCTGCCACTTTTATTCATGTAATTGGCAAATAGAAAATCCCTTTGCATAATTTTTTGTTTGAGTTTTCTACTAATTTTTTAAATGACTAGTAACCTATCGCAGGTTCCTCTCGATATTGACGTTTGTAGGTTAACTTCACAAGCAGTGTCATTCCGACCAGCGGGAGGAATCTTGACTTAGGTTACTACTGAGCACCAAGATTTCTCGGCAACACCGCTTCGCTGCTCCTCGACAACTGCTCCTGCGTTGTTCTACTACACACCGTCCATGGCATTATGCATTGCCCTACCTCCTGTGTAATCCACAGGGAGGTGGTGAATGCAGATATTGCATGGAGCAATATATCTGTCCATACAAGTCGTCCCGCTGGTCGAAATGACAACCCATTTAAGCTTGACCTGTGCTTTGTTAATAGCCATAATTTTTTATTACTAATTTAAGATGAATAAAGCAAACGCTGTATTATTTGGATTCATGATCTACGTTCATTTTCAGGATAACCGTCTCTACTTTTTGTAAAATCAGTTGTCCGTTTAAAGATAGGTAAGATGAACTGGGTTTTAACTTTTAAACCTAACCAGGTAACCAGAACAATAATCACTAAATCAAGACTAAAGCTTATAGAAAATTGAGTGGTGATGCTTAAAATTGCTGTCGAGAAAAGCAGAATTCCTATTAAATAGAACCTAAGTCCCAATACAATTCCAGTTAAAAACATAGTGTGAGCTAAAATAATATGTACAAATATGCTTGCTTCAGAAGGACCTATTCGCTCTGTATCCCAAAGTAAAACAACGAGGATAACGGCAACAAATGCACTGCCCCAATAAAAAATCTCATATTTAACCAGGTTTGCAGTTTCGCGCCCTGTTCTTATGCTTTTTGCCTTTTCACTTAGAATAGATGAAATGAAAAAAAAGGGGGTTATTGATAGCCAGTAAAAAAAACCAAATAACAACGATGCTTTCATTATCAATTCACCTATAAAGCTTGCTGCGATAAGAGATATAAAAATGTATTCATCAATATTTGGGTGAAGTAAGATGTTTTTAATGCCTTGGTTTTCTGTTTGGTCAATGGCTGACATTTTGTTTTCCTGTTTAAGATATTGAATCAATTGATTAAGTATAGACTGAGATATGATTTTTTCCTGAATCATGGAAATTGTTATAAATGCTTTAATATAAAATCAGCAATTGTTAAACCTAGAAAGATCAGTTGGGCGCTGAATTATAGTGCAAGATATTGGTTTCACAGTGATTTAACAGGTTTTTGCTCCTGCAAAACCTGCATTTCCTACTTCCATGTAGGTCAAAAAATCTGAGCTTCACCCATTAGGTTAAGCGGGCATTTTTTTGAACCACATGGAGGTGGTGAATGCAGAAAAAGCAGGAGCACTTTTCTGTGAAGTACTGCGGAATCAAGAGTTTGTGCTAGAAACCGTGGGCCAACTGATTTTTCTAGGTTAAAGCAAGATGATTTAAACAAGGACTTTCTTGCCAGTTTTTTTTAAGGTTAAATTTCCAAGTGCCTGTAAGGATATCAAAATGGTGCATGATTGATTAATATTGTGTGGGTTGTGCGCGCTGTTTTGGTGCAAAAAAGGCAGAGGTTTTGATTCTGCAAGCGTAAATGGTCATCTTTATACATGGCATATGTTTTGCTTTTATAAATATAATGACTGTTTTTAATACGAAATAAATATGACTTCAAACAAGCTTAACCTATTATCCTTTTCAGGAAATATACGAATTCTACACCTTACCTGGTTTGCTTTTTTTATCAGTTTTATGGTCTGGTTTGCTCATGCGCCATTAATGGTAATTATTCGTGATGCCATGCATTTGACAGAGCAAGAAGTCAAAATACTTTTGATTCTTAATGTTGCTTTAACTATTCCTGCACGAATTGTTGTGGGTATGCTGGTCGATAAATATGGCCCCAGGCAGATGTTTTCTTCAATTCTGATATTAGGGGGACTAATCAGTATTGGTTTTGCTTTTACTCAAACCTATCAGCAGTTGGCGATTGTACGGTTTTTGTCAGGGTTTGTGGGTGCCGGTTTTGTGGTGGGGATACGGATGATTTCAGAATGGTTTCCAGCACGTCAAACAGGCATTGCACAGGGGATATATGGAGGTTGGGGTAACTTTGGTTCTGCAGGTGCTGCAATTATTTTACCTTCAGTGGCATTGTATTTCGGGGAAGAAAATGGCTGGCGTTATGCCATAGGTGCCATTGGCGTTATTGCCATCATTTATGGTTGCATTTACTATTTTAGTGTTTCCAATACGCCTAAAGGATCAACCTATTTCAAGCCAAAAAAAATGGGCGCTATGGAAGTCACTAGTAAAAGTGATTTATTGTTGTATATAGTTATGAATGCACCCATGTATCTTGCCTTGGGTATTTTGACATGGAAATTATCAGCAATAATGCAGTGGATTGAGTTACCGGTTGCTTATGCTATTTATGTCATGCTGCTATTAATATATTTGTTTCAGGTCTGGAAAATCATCCAGGTTAATAAATCAATTTTTCACACAGAAGTACCTGAAATGCAGCGATATGCCTTTAAGCAGGTTGCTATTCTTGATATCGCCTATTCATTGACATTTGGAGCAGAACTGGCTGTAGTCTCCATGTTACCACTTTATTATGTCGATACATTTAATGTCGAGCCAATCTTGGCCGGTGTTCTTGCGGGTATTTATCCGGTGATTAATCTTTTTGCCAGGCCTGGTGGTGGCTGGCTGAGTGATAAAATCGGCCGTAAACTCACCTTAGGAATAGTGTCTGCTGGTGCCGCCGTAAGCTTTTTTATCCTGGGTAATGTAACCTCAGAATGGGCATTGGGGCTGGTAGTATTTTCTACAATTCTGGCCGGTATTTTTTCAAAAGCGGGTTCTGGAGCTGTCTATGCGATGGTCCCTTTGATTCAGCGTCGTATGACCGGTCAGTTTGCTGGAATGGTCGGGGCTTTTGGCAATGTCGGTGGTTTAATATTTCTTACAGTATTATCTTTTGTTTCATCCGATATTTTCTTCATGACCATATCGGCTACAGCCGTTTTTGTTTTAATCTGTGTTGTTATTTTTCTGGATGAACCTAAAGGGCAAATGGTTGAAGTATTAGATGACGGTACTGTTGAGTTGATAGATGTTAAATAGTTTTTGTTACTGATTAGGGTAGCAGCTTTGAACTATTCAGTGCCTTTTCAAGAGGCGAAATGACAACTCATTTAAAGTTTGATCAGCGCTTTGTTAATAACCATAACAAGTAATGTCCAGAAAACAGTAAAATCAGCGTGGGCTACTACCAGGAAGCAGGTAGTTTACGTTCAATCCTAAGCGTTTTTTCTTTGATGACTATATAGCCGCCTTTGGTCAGCTCCTTCATGATTTTATTAATCATTTCCCGTGAAGACCCCACCATATTGGCTAGTTCCTGTTGCGTAGGACGGCTATTAATGATCAAAATACCATCCTCTTTTATAGCCATGTCCTGAAGAGCCTGGATAGTTCTTTCATAAACATTTGATAAGGCTAATTGTTTCACTTTGTCTGTCAGTCGTCTGACTGTTCCCGCCAGATCCTGGATCAAACTAAATGCCACGTCAGGATGGCCAGAAAGCCATTTTTTAAAATCTGATTGTGCAATAATTGCACAGCTGGTTTTTTCAAGGGTAATAATCGAAGCAGATCTAGGTTGGTTACTGAGTAGTGCTAACTCACCAAAATATGAAACCGGGGTTTGAATTAACAGGGTGACTTCCTTGCCTTGTGCATCACTGGAAAAAGCACGGATTTTGCCTGATAGCAGTATATATAGTGAATTTGTTTCATCGCCTTCAGTAATAATAAAAGAATTTTTGGGAAATGTATTTTGTTTAGCAAGTGATGCTAGCCCGAGTAATGTTTGATCTGGTAAATCGGATAGAAAAGGAATTTCTTTAAGACCTGAGAAAACTTCTTGCTGCATGCTGTGATCCATTAATACAGTGGGATGGTAAGAAAAATTATATACCCATTTATGTATGACAGAAAGAATTGTTTTATTGCCAGGTGTATGATCTTGTATGTGTGGCTAAGCTCTTTCTATGGTATATATAGTAAGTGTGGTGCAAAAAGGTTTAAACTGAGTATTCCGAATTTCAGTTTTTGACGTTATTTAATCAATATAACAGGGGTTTCCATCTCCCTAAAACTTAAAAAACACAATTTTTACAATAAATTACTAATGCTAAAATATATTTTCATAGTTTTAACCTTGTTAGTGTGTTTGTTTATAGGTTGGTATTTTTCTTTGGTATTTAATGAGTCTTTGTACTTTCAAAAGAACTCTTTGAAGTACTATATGCTTATTCCTGATGAATTACGGGAGATACCATTATTTAATAACAAGGAAGAAGCTTATTATTACAGTTCTGGAGATGGCGCAACAACGGGTAGAACAGCCGTTAGTTACGACTCTATTTTAGAGAAAGATAAAATAATAGAAAAATACAGTTTGTATTTCAAAAAACAAAAAGGCACTATGAATATGACTGAAAATGGAAGTATTACGTTTAAGTTTCCAGAAAAAAAAGGAATTATGAAAATAGAAATCAACAATGATGTACCTGGAAACAGGGTTACAATTGAAAATTTTAGTGAATAAAAGTGTCTAGCAGAGAAGATATTCTAAATGATAGACTTATTTACACCTGCAATTGCGGGTGGGTCGATAAAAACCATATGGAAGATCCATCCACTCGTCCACATGTTGGTGCTAAAAACTTATGGAAACAGCTTAATGATAATGAACCATCAGCAATGATGTCTAGAACATGCTTAGCTACAAATGGCTTGATGGGGGCGTATGCATACACGATTGAACAGCAAGCTACTTTTCCTGATGGTAGTAAGGGTTATAAAGTAACCTATAAGCAGGATATGGGGAATAAATATTTTAAAACAGGTGTAAGTCGTTCATATTTAGTTAGATATCATTTAACAAATGAGCAAAAAAAATCAGTTGCGCTAGCTATTTTTATGGAAGTATCACGGCTATTTGAAAGTCACCAGGATAGTTTTCCTTGGACAGTCATCACAAATAGTGGATATAGTGCAGAAGATTTAGTTTCAAATTTATTAGGGTTTTACATCGCAATTGGAGAATATTCAAAAGAAAAGGTGCTTAAAATGTGCCATCCAGTATCGAAAGATACATCATTGAAAATTTGGGATAGGGATGGCTCTGTCGAGAATATAAAAAATAAAAAATTTAATCCGGCATTAAGTAAAAATACAACCAATTCAGATGAAGTTCTTGATACAGGTAATTCATGTAGTACTGATGCGTGTCATTCAGAACCGAAAAAATTCCCCCCAGGGTTTAAGAAAATAACCCCCTCAAAGAAAGGAAAATATCACATGGACTTTCCTAAATTAGGTGGTAGTTCTTGTTACAGGGCAGGAAGAAGCTATAAAAATCCAGTTTTTTAATTGTATTCATTTCTAAGTACAGAGCCTTGGTTATGGTCTGTGGATGTAGCTCAGAAAAAAAGCTTGCGTGCTTAATTCTTCGCGCCGGCATTAGCTAATTGATTCAATCGGTTAGCAATATTACCTAACATCCCATCCAGCCCTTGTAAGTTGTGGCGTTTACCCAAAAAATTCGGATCATTATAAGAAATATGCACTTGATCTTCGTGATCATTCCATACCAGAAACTTAAGTGGTAAATCCAAGCCGATTGATTGCTGATTTTGCATTAATCGAGTACCTACGTTGGGGTTGCCAAAAATCAATAATTGAGAAGGGCCTCTATCAGAGAGTTTTGTGTAATCAAAGATAAAGGGAATGGAAAAGCCATTATCCTGCAAAATAGTCTTCAGTTTTTCGACTGTTACTTCTACTGAATGTTCAGATTCTATAGTTATTAACCCATGATCCAATTGGCCAAACTGACTTAGCCTTTTGTTCAAGCGGGCAAGTAAATGATCTCTGGCCCTTATGCCATGACGATCAGAAATATAACCTGCTGAGTTATATATTAACTGGGTGCTGCCTGTTTCGGGTTCTTCATAGACCAAAATTTTTAATGGTAAATCTATAGAAACTGTAGCGCTTCTGTGTAATAGTTTTTTTTCAAGCTGATGATCACGAAACAAAATTAATTGTGAGGGGGCTAACTTCAGTCCAACTTTTGTGGCATTGGCGGCATGGTCAATAATACCTATGATCTCCAGGCCCTGGTCTTTTAAGGTGTTTTGCTCAAATCAACTGTTTCTGGTACTGAGGCAAAAGTGGTAATTGAAAAATCATTTTCGTCAAGATAGAACGAGTCAGCAGTAGCGATTGATCCCCAACTGAGTGAAAATATAAATAATAACGCTTGTAATCTAATCATTGTGTAGCTCTTTTATAAAAAGGATAAAGGGGAGAGAAGAGTCTGTGTATTCGACATTCTAAATAAGCTGGGTCTGTCGCATAATACGTAATTAAATTAGGAGTTACGGCTCATCCCTTTTAAAATTATTTTGTTCATAATTTGCCTAATCATCAGCATAAGCAGCCATATTTAAAATGGCCGGTTATCAATATAAGATTGACAGTAAAAGCAACACTCATCAGATATAGAACGGTGAATCGTGTTCGCATAAGCAAAGTATATGTCAAATTCAGAATTTTGCATTGCAATCGTAATAAAATATATTTTTAACCTAGAAAATTCAGTTGGACATGGAATTTGTGGAAAATCTGGGCGAGGCAGAAAAATGCTCCTGCATTTTCTGCATTCAATACATCCATGTATTTCAAAGACAAATAATCACTCGCAGATAATGGC